>Ga0209062_1000412_pt1 | contig 136631 bp, 114 predicted proteins | sample Coa_R2_2_FD_187158 | JGI IMG/M metagenome (GOLD analysis project Ga0209062, IMG submission 187158) | Surface soil microbial communities from Centralia Pennsylvania, which are recovering from an underground coalmine fire - Coalmine... | ecosystem: Environmental > Terrestrial > Soil >... | reverse complement strand
CCGAGGGCACGGAGATGGTGATGCCTGGAGACAACATTGCGCTGGAGATCGAGCTGATCACGCCGGTGGCGATGGAGAAGGGCCTGCGGTTTGCGATTCGTGAAGGCGGACGCACGGTAGGTGCGGGTACGATTACCGAGATCCTGCAGTAGGCAAATTAGCGCTTTAGGCGCAAGCAAGTCAGCGGGCCAGCGGTACTTCAATCGCCGGCCCGCAGGAAGATTAAAACAAGGGTAGAAGCCGGGGACTTCAAGTCCCCGGAACCCGCCCGGAAGATGATTTGTCCGGAGCAGTGATTCCGGGAATCAGTTAGGATAAAGAGATGCGCGAGATTGTTACATTGCAGTGTGGCGAGTGCAAGGAACGCAATTACTCGACGACGAAGAACAAGAAGACGACCACGGGCCGTCTGGAGTTCTCGAAGTTCTGTAAGCGTTGCCGCAAGCACACGGCACATAAAGAAACGAAGTAGGACTGGCCGTCCAGGCAATCGCGCCTTGCGGCGCAGGAATGCATGGGCGCACCAGCAACAGGGGCGTAAGCTCAACGGTTAAACTGTCGGTCTCCAAAACCGAACTTGGGGGTTCGAATCCCTCCGCCCCTGCCAGGTTTGCAAGAGAAAGATGCGGGATGTCCGCAGAGGTTGGGCGAGATGCCCGTAGCAGAAAAGAAAAGGTCCATGGCAAAGGCAGCTGCGTTGGCGACAAATGAGAGCGGGGAGCCGAACCGCGTTGGGAGCTATTTGACGCGTGTCACCGGTTTCCTGAAAGATGTGCGCAATGAGATGCGCAAGGTGGTAACGCCATCGTGGTCTGAAGTGCAGTCCACCACGACAGTGGTGATTGTGGCTGTGTTTGTCTTTGCGGCGTATTTTTACGTGATTGATTCGATCTTTGGCAACGCACTGAAGTGGCTGTTGCACTGGCTAGGCGGCACGCAGTAGGCGGGTTGAGAGAAGGAACATGGCGGAAGAGATCCAGAACGAAGCAACCGGGGCAGGCGCTCCCGGACAACTCGAGCCACCAGCCAACGAGCGTTTCAAGTGGTACATCATCCACGCGTACTCGGGCTTTGAGCGCAAGGTGAAGGAGTCCATCGAAACGCGCGTACAGGCCTTTGGCCTTCAGAACAGGATTGGCCGCGTGATGATTCCGACCGAGCCCGTGACGGAAATTGTCAATGGCAAAAAGCGCACGGTCGAGCGGGTCTTCCTGCCGGGTTATGTTCTGGTGGAGATGGACCTCGACAACGACCTGTGGCACGTGATCAAGAACACGCCGCGGGTGACCGGCTTTCTGGGCACGGGCGACAGCCCGGTGGCGCTGAGCGAAGAAGAGGTCAGCTCGATCCTCTTCCGTACAGAGGTCGCGAAGGAGAAGCCGCGGCTTAAGGTCAAGTTTGAGAAAAACGAGTCGGTGCGCATCACCGAGGGGCCGTTTGCCAACTTTAATGGCATTGTGGATGAGGTCAATGAAGACCGCGAGACCCTCAAGGTGATGGTGACGATCTTCGGACGCTCCACCCCGGTTGAACTGGAGTTCAACAAGGTGGAGAAAGTGGTTTAAGAGCAGCTTTTAGCTTCTGGCTGATGGCTTTCCGGCCTTCAGTTTAAGGGCTGCTTGCAAGCGCGCTGCATCTGCGCGTGATGGCAGAAAAAGGCCCAGGAGTCTTCTACCTCCCGGATTTTCTGCTGGAAGAGAAATACAGGAAATTGGCAGGAAGCTGATAGTGAGACGCTAGAAGCTGCCGTAGAAAGGTTTTGAGCAATGCCTCCAGCAACAGGAAAGAAAGTCCAGACACAAGTAAAGCTCCAGATTGAAGCGGGCAAGGCGACGCCTGCTCCTCCGGTAGGCCCGGCGCTCGGCCAGGCCCAGGTGAACATCATGGAGTTCTGCAAGCAGTTCAACGCGCGTACCCAGAACAAGGAAATGGTCGGCCTGATTATTCCGGTAGTCATTACGGTATATGCGGACCGCAGCTTCACCTTTGTTACCAAGACGCCCCCGGCCGCCGTGCTGCTGAAGAAGGCGGCGAATCTGGCCAAGGGCTCGGGTACACCGAACAAGAACAAGGTCGGCAAGGTGACTGAAGCCCAGGTGCTTGAGATCGCCAAGCAGAAGATGCCCGATCTGAATGCTGCCTCCGTGGAAGCCGCGGTGAAGAGCATTAAGGGCACGGCCCGCTCGATGGGCATTGAAATTACTGCGTAAGATACGCAGGCCGGCTTAAACAGGCCGAAGCGTGTGATTCGCGCTTCGGCCTGTTTTTTTTTGCACACATGGCGCGGTCCGTGCTGCTTCGCAAGTGATTATTGCGTGGCTCCGCCGACAAAGACACGTTGCGGAGCGCTGATATTCACGTTGCTGGTATCTGCTTTGACTTTCAGGTCTACGAGCTGAGCTTTTGCGCGAGCGGGCACGGTGAATCCCAGCTCATATTGATGGATGAGGCGCTTGCTCAGATCGTCCAGATAGGGCTGGAAGGAGACCGGATTGGAAAGGCCCTGCCAGTAGAGTTTGCCTCCCGTGGCGTCGCTGAGCTGGGTGAGCAGGTTCTGCCCTGCATCGGTGGCGTAGGTGGAGCTGCTGAAGCGCCCCGCATTGCGGTAATAGATGGAGTAGACGATGATGCCTGCGCGCTGAGCATCGCTGATGGCCGCCTGCAGGTAAGGGTCCTGCGGGTCATAGCGCGGGTAGTAGGGATCAAAGCCGTCGGTGATCATGAGAACCTCGCGGCGGTTATTGCGGTCCTGCGAAGGCCAGTGCTTTACCAGATCGGAAAGGCAGAAGTAGGGGCTGGCATTGCCTCCGGGCACACCCTGGGGCTGGCGCAATGCCTTTGCCGCGAGGGCATGGTCAGCAGTGGGATTTTGGGCGAAGGCGGCGCGGCCATTCCGCATGTAGGCGATTCCGACAAGCGCGGTTGGCGGCAGGGACTGAAGGAACTTTGAGAGATCGTTGAACTGGAGCCCGATACTTTGGCGGGCCGAGTCGTCGAGGAGGATGACGAACTCCAGTCCTGCATTCTGGCCCTGATAGGGCTGCAGCTTCGTCACCTGGCTTTCTTTTCTGTCGGCCCAGACTTTGATGTTCTGGATCTGCAGATTGGCGGTTTCGCCATTTTTCGGCATGGCTGTGATGACGGTGCTCGATGGAACGTAGTCGCCGGTTTGCGCAAATACTGGAAAAGCGCAGGCCAGGAAGGCAAAAAGCAGAAGGCGCGGCTTCATTCTTTATTTTTCTCCTGTTTCTTTAGACGCTTTCGATGGGCCATGCGGCACAGGCGGGCGTGAACGTGTATTCTGCCATTTACGAACGATGAAACGTGTCCTTACAGCCTTAATCTTGATTCCGCTGGTTTTGCTGCTGGTTTTTTTCGACAATCTTCTGCTGATTACAGCTGCAGCAGGTATCGTAGCGCTTCTGGCCGCGTGGGAGTATCTGGCGCTGGCCGATGCTTCCGGAGCAAAGACGCCGCGGATTGCCGTGCTTATCTGCATTGCGGCATTGTTTGCGTGCAACTTTGAGCGCCCTGAATACATGGCTCCGGCGATTGGTTGCCTGGGCTTTGTTCTTTTTATCGTGTGCGCGTTTCGCTCGCCGGTGGCACGGGTTTTACCGGACACAGCGTATTCGGTTTTCGGCCTGCTGTATGTGGGCCTGTCACTGACGACCATTCCGTTGCTGAGTGCGCGGGAGAATGGTCCATCGCTGCTGCTGTTCTTGTTCCTGGTGGTGTGGACAGGGGATGCGGTTGCGCTCTACACCGGCCGCGCTTTTGGGAAAAGGAAGCTCGCGCCTTCCATCAGTCCGAATAAGACATGGGAGGGAAGTGTTGGATCGGTAGCGGGTAGTGTACTGATTACGGTGGTGCTGCTACTGATCGCCGAGGCGTTTGGGCGGCATGGGTTTGACTGGCTTTCTTATCCCGGGCCTGTGGTCCGCTGGCTGGGGCTGGGGGTGCTGCTGAATGTGGCGGCGCAGGTGGGCGATCTGATTGAGTCGGCCATGAAGCGGGGCGCGGGAGTGAAGGATTCCGGCACATTGCTGCCAGGACACGGAGGAGTGCTGGACCGGATTGACGCGTTGCTGCTGGCCGCCCCGGTGCTGTGGTATGCGGTGCTGGTGCAGCAGGCGCTGTAAAAGCGAAAGGGCGATTTCTCTTGCGAGAAACCGCCCCTTCTGTCCGATTTTCTGAAGACCTGGCTCGGCATCCAGGTTACAACTCACTGTCCTTCTGAAGGGCCGAAGCCAGCGAACCTTGCGATCCGCACTTCCTCATGCCATTCGGAAGACGCCGTTTGTTGCACAGGCTTTCCGGGATTCATCGTGGGCGATCAGTTTCCTGATTCCCTATGCGAGTGGCCGTTTCCGGTACTCAGGATGCCCTTACTCACCCTCTTCTTGCTGGAAGATTTCTCTTCCGGTGATTTGAAGCATACTCCTCTCCAGAACGAATGCAAGGGGGCTGAGACGATTTTGTTCTGTGGAAATAGCGGGTTTTCTGTGGAGAAGTTGGAGAGGGGGAGCAAGCCTGCATCAACCAGACGGATTTCGCAGGTGCTCGGTGATTGATCGAGCGACGGCGGAATACCGGCCATCTGCGCAATTAGGTGCGTTGGTTTTTTCCGAAATTGGAGTAAGCTGGAAGGCGAGAGATTGCCGGATCTTCGACAACCTTATTTTTAGGAGAAACGAGATGTCCGCAATGATGATGGAACGCTCTGCGTCCATGCAGCGATGTATGGATGACTGCTCCATGTGCATGAGCATGTGCATGGAAACCATGATGATGTGCATGAAGAAAGGCTCCATGACGATGGAGATGATGTGCATGATGGAAGACTGCATGGATATGTGCCAGACGGCCATGCGGTGCATGATGCGCATGTCGCCGATGTGCGGCAAGGTCTGCTCGATGTGCGCGGAGATGTGCATGAGATGCGCGACGATGTGCGAGCAGATGGGAAGCAAAGATGAGATGATGATGCGCTGTGCGGAAATGTGCAGGAGATGCGCGGACTCCTGCAACATGATGATGAAGGAAATGAAAGCGGCTTAGGCTTAATGTCCTGGTCTGGGCAGGTGCCGGCCTGCCCAGACCGACAGATGGCCGGAAGGCCGCCTAAGAGGACGACGCAATCCTGCCAGTCTGTTCCGCTGCAACCGTAGCTGGGAAGCTTCTTCGCAACACCAGCCCCCCTGGTATGACTTCAAACGTGCGGACGACTTCGCCTCCGCATGAGGAGCAGACCGCCCCTGCTTCAGGGGAAATCACACCACGCATGCAGATGCCGCAGAACATCTCGTCTGACGATGGAGATTTCCATCCCAGACGGGTGATGGACTGGTTGCGGCTGGTGACGACTGCATAATGGCGTGACTTCATGATTGTGACTTCTCCGGAATTTCGGGTGAAAAATAAAACGGCCCACGATCTGCTCGTGGGCCGCTTCAGGAACCTATGCGTTAGATGGAATCAGCTACACAGTCCCCGGCGCCCACGTACATCACAACACATGCACATCGAACACATGGCGCTGAGGGTGCTGAACCGCATGTTTCTAAGATAGTCCCATTGAAAGGGGATTGCAACTGAAAATCGTGCCTGCCGTGCGGGGGAACTGATTTCTCAGTTTCCCCGCACGGCATTTTTACGCCACTCGTACTTACTGTGGGCGCTGCTGGAGCTGCGGGTCGGTGTTGTCGTCAAATGAGCGGACTTCGCCGGTCTTTTGCGTGGTGGTTACAGTAATGGGCGATTGCAGCTTGAAGTTGATGAGCGTTTCCGGCTGGATCTGCACCTGTTGGCCGCGGGTCACGGCGTTGACTCCGGCGCCGGTAGCTCCGCCAGCGGCTGCGCCAATGGCTGCACCTCTGCCTCCTCCGGCCAGTGCGCCGATGATGGCTCCGAGGGCCGCGCCGCCGCCAGCTTTCATGGCGGTGTTCTTGCCGCGTCCCTGACCCTGGCGGGAATAAGCGTCGGTCACCACGGGAATCTGGCGTCCGCGTGCGCTGATCTGGGTGAGCTCAATCGAAAGCAGCGAGTTGCCGGAGAAGTGGGTCGCGTCCTTTGCATCCACGACGCGTCCGGTAACGGAAGCGCCATGCGGCACGGCGACCATGCCGTCAGCAATGAGGTCACCGGCTAGAGAGCCGTGGAAGACCTGATTGGGCTGCGCGGTCTGGCTGGTCAGTCCCTCAGTAATGCGCACCGGCACAATGGTCCCTGCAGGAATGGTGACGGTCCTTACCACAGGCTGCGGAGGCGGCGGTGGCGGCGCGGTCTGCTGCACCTGCGGTGTGGGAGCGGGCTGAGGCGCCGCGGGTGCGGGGGCCTGGGCTACTTCCTGCTCGCGATTCTTTTTCCTGCGCTCGGCTGATGTTTTGCGTTCCGGAGCAGGAGCAGGAACAGGCGCGGGTGCTGCCGCCTGCTGCGGTGGAGGAGCGACGGTGAGGTTGTTAATCACGGTCTTGACACCGTTGACGCTGCCGGCGTCATTTGCGGCAAGGGCGCGTGAAGCCTCGTCGGTGGCATTGCCTGAGAGCGTAGCTACACCGTTGGCGACGCTGACCTGAATCGGCTGGCCATTCAGCGCGCTTTCCGCTGCGATTTTGGCCTGGATATCGCTGGTAATCTGCTGGTCAGTTCTAACCTGCTGCTCGGGTTGCTGCTGGCGCTGGCATCCGGCGCCAAGTAACAGGGCCGTAGTCAGAAGTGCAGCGTGGAAGCCGCGGATAGGGAAGGTATGTGTGAGGTTCATGCCAGAGAATATCTCCTTCTGCTTGCGTGGCATAGATATCTTATTCCTTTGAAACGCCAAATGGATAAAACAGTTGTTCTCCCATGGTGCCCTTAGGGGATGGCAGCGGAACGGGCCATCCCGGCATCTACTATGACATTGACGTTGGTATAGCCTGAAAGGTTCTGATACCATCCGTTTTCCGGGCAAAGGAGAGAGTTTTATGTCAGATGAAAAATCCAATGGCTTTAGCTGGTTCTTAGCCGGGCTGGGTCTGGGAGCGCTGATCGGCGTTCTGTATGCTCCAAAATCGGGCCGTGAGACCCGCGAAGACCTGGTGAACAGCGCGCGTGAGGGCAGCGAGTATCTGCGCCAGCGTTCGCGGGAGGCCGCCGACCAGGTGAGCTCCTATGTGGAGCGCGGCAAGGCCCAGGTGGGTGAGTACGTAGACCGCGGCAAGGAGTATTTAGAGAAGGGCAAATCACAGTGGAATGACCTGGTAAATCAGGGCCGCCAGTTTGTGAACGAGCAGGGCGACCGAGTTTCCGCTGCAGTGGATGCCGGACGTCAGGCTTATCGCTCAACCACCGAAGCTGCGCAGGAAGCTGCCAACCAGTAGAGGTGGGAACTTGATCACGTCCGGGGCTGAGGCCCCGGATGTTTTACTATTCTGAAGGCCGACGCGCAGTTGTTCCCAGCCGGACGCCAACTTTAAACGTTTGCAGGAAAGAGAATCATGCAGCTACCGCAGGTCGTCTTCATCATCTTTGCAGTTGCTGTTGCCGTTGGTGTCCTTTTGCAGGCCTGTGTGCTGCTGGGTATGTTCATTGCCTTCAGAAAGACAGTCCAACATGCCAAAGAAGTTTCTGACAAGGTGAACCAGCACCTGGTTCCGGCGCTCGCCACCGCGAGGAATCTACTCGAGGACATTTCTCCAAAGATAAAAGTGGCCACAGCAAACCTGGTGGAAGCCTCGTACACTGTGAAGGCGCAGGTGGACTGCGTGGAACGCACCGTGCAATACACGACGACCATTGCAAAGGCGCAGGTGGACCGCGTAGATGAAATGGCGACCGCTGTTCTGGATGGCGTAACCCAGGCCACGGCTGCGGTGCAGCATGGAATTTCTACTCCGCTGCGCCACGTGGCCGGAGTGCTGAATGGCCTGCGTGCCGGGTTTGATGTGCTCAGGAAGAAGGAATCTCCCCTGCATGTGGAAGAAGACGGCGGGAATTTTGTCTAAGCGCTGTCCTCGATTTCATCAGCCTGAAGGCCAGCGCTTCTACCCATAACTACTGATTTTAGTGACATTATCTCCCGCTTTCTATACCGATATCTGATTTTTCATATCCGATTGGCTAACTTAGTGATTACCGGAAGCTGTGATACGGTTTCTATCTGGTAATAAGTTGATTCAGATAAATTCATAGTTTTCCGCCAGTTATCCTTTCATAAAAGAAGAAGTGAGGCGCGAAGGGCTGATGGCACAGGGATTGCCCTAGCTCTTCAGCATGAAGAACGTCCGGTATTTGCAAGCGAAGTTCCTCCTCCTGCCTCTGTTTCTGCTGGCATGCGCGGTTGTTCTTGTCGCCCAGACAACCATCAGTACTGGCAGTATTGCAGGCACAGTGACCGATCCCTCGGGAGCGGTTGTCAGTAACGCAAAGGTAGTGATTACCAACACGGGCACAGGGCAGGCCCAGACTTTAAGTACGAATTCCTCCGGTGGTTATAACTCGGGTGCGATCGCTCCCGGCATTTATAAAGTAGAAATTTCGGCCCCTGGATTTAACAGGATAGACCAGCTGGTGACGGTCCAGGTAGGAAACACCTCCACCGTCAACGAGAAGCTCACCGTCGGGCAAGGCACCACGACCGTCGAGGTACAGGGTTCAGCCGTCACAGTCAACACGGAGCAGGCGCAGGTGCAGGGCGTTTTGAATGCCCAGCAGATTGATAATCTGCCGGTGAACGGACGCAACTTCCTTGACTTGGCGCAGCTGGAGCCGGGCGTCCAGATACAGGACGGACAGAACTTCGACCCCACCAAGGCAGGCTATTCCTCTATCTCTTTCGGCGGACGTTTTGGACGCACGGCGCGCATCAATGTGGACGGCGTGGACGTGAGCGATGAGACGGTCGGCACAACAACGGAAGACATTCCATCGAGCGCCATCCAGGAATTTCAGCTGGCGCAGTCCTCACTGGATATGTCCACGGACCTGACCTCATCGGGAGCGGTCAACGTCACGACCAAGTCGGGGACAAACACGGTACACGGGCAGGCATTCGGGCTGTTTCGCGATGCCTCAGTAGGCGGAGCGTCTTCTCCTGGTGGCACCAAACTCCCGTACCAGCGCTCGCAGTTTGGCGGGAATCTCGGCGGCCCTATTCTCAAAGACAGGCTCTTTTTCTTTGGAGACGGAGAGCGCATTAAGCAGGACTCGTTTGCTCCGGTGCAGTTTGCCTCTCCATTCAATACCTACAATGGCGGATTTGGTGTTCCTTTCCGCGAGACGGAAGTATTGGGAAGAGCGGACTACAACGTAGGCAATTCGGGGAAGCTGTTCTACCGCTTCTCTTACTTTGCGAACTCGCTGAATTCTGACTTTGGACTGGGGTATGCCGTTTACGACAACAAGGACTATACCCGTCAGCATGTGGTGGGGTATGACTTTGTGACTGGAAACTTCAGCCACAGTCTTCGTTTCTCTTATCTGAAATTCCAGAACCAGATTGTGGACCGCGTAAAGGGCAGCAAACTGCCTTTTGCCGATACAGGTGTAACTCTGGCGTCGGTCACGGGCGGCTTTTATAGCGGCCCCAGCCCGCTGGCCCCTCAAAGCACACCGCAGGCCAACACTGAAGTGAAGTATGACGGCAGCAAATTGATGGGTGCCCACCTGCTGCGCTATGGCGCCATGTGGAACCACATTCAGGGCGGAGGATTCGCGAACTTCTACGGCACTGCTCCGCGTATCCGCTGGCAGGTTACGAACGATACGGAGGCCTTTGCGTCCGCACATGGAGGAGCAAACAATCCTCTGAATTACCCGGTGTATGACGTAAGAGTAGGCAATGGCCTGGGCTATAACACACTTGAACCAGCTCTCGGGTTCCCCGCCGGAGGCTTGGGGCCAGACAACCGTATTGGTATTTATTTCGGCGATGTCTGGAAGTTCTCTCCCAACAGCACCATTACCCTTGCATTGCGCTATGACCGTGACACGGGACGCACGGACAGTGATCTACCTGCCATTGCAGAGGTCAACGCGGCATTTCCCGGCCTGGGAAATCCGGTCCATCAATCCAATGCCAATTTTTCGCCGCAGATGGGTTTCGCATGGGACCCGTTTAAGGATGGCAAGACCTCGGTGCGAGGTGGCATTGGATTGTTCTATGAAAATGTCATCTACAATAATGTTCTTTTCGACCGCCCATACCGTCTGAAGACGGGGGCGTTCAATCAGGTATTCGTGGTTTGCCAGAATGGCGTTGCCAAGCCGGCGCAAACCAATCAGGGGACACTCACCCCCGGAGCAGGAGTATGCGCGAATGTAGACGGCAGCCCCATCACGGTGGCACAGGCCATCCCTAGTGTGCTTTCCTTCTGGCAGCAGGTGCTGGCGGGCAATCCGCTCGACCTGAATGCATCGAACCCAAATTACATTGGCAACTATCTGGGCGCCGGGCTGGGCATTCCGCTGGGCTTTTTCAATCCCAAGTACAAGACGCCGCGGTCTGTCCAGGTCAATATCGGCGTACAGCGCCAGCTGAGAGAAGGCATGGTTTTGAGCGTGGATTACCTGCGCAATGTGGAAGAACACACATTGCTGGGAATGGATGAAAACCATGTCGGTGATATCCGGAACTTCAATCTGGCGAATGCGCAGGCGGCCATTGCGGCCACGAATGCAAAATTCGGTTGCCCTGATGTGAATTGCGCGATCCAGAACGGCGCGCAAATGACCGACTATGCCGGTTTTGGCCTTACCGCTGACAGCGATTTTGGCCAGGCCTGCATTCAGGCGATCGGCGTAAACTGCGCCTTCCCGGGACTTAATACAAGCCAGGCAGCGGCCATCTTTCTGGAACCGAAAGGCCGCTCCATTTATAACGCCATGCAGATCAAGCTGGTGCAGAACATGAAGCGGCTGAACCTTCAGTTCTCGTATAGCCTGTCGCGCATGGAGAATTCAGGTGGAGCGCCGGTCGCGGGGACGGCAGCTGACAATGACCAGGACTTTGTCATCAACGCGGCGGACTATAACGACCCGAATCGTTATTTTGGCCCAAATCTGCTGGACCGCACGCACCAGTTCTCCTTTGGCGGTTTTGGAGACCTGCCCTGGAAATTCAACGCAGGTTTGATTGCGCACTTCTATAGTCCGCTTTCGAGCGCGATTGTTGTGCCCAATCTGGGTGTGGGGCCAGGTGAGATCTTCCGCAGCGATTTCACCGGAGACGGCACCACCCAGGACCCGATGCCGGAAACACACATGGGCAACTTTGATCGCGGTATTGATGCAAAGAAGCTGGGTACGGTGATTTCCAACTACAACACAAAATACGGAGGCCAGCCCACGCCCGCGGGCATGGTGCTGGTGAACCAGGGGCTGATGACCGTGGCGCAGTTGCAGGCGCTCAATGGCGTTGCCCCCACGCTCAGCACGCCGCCTTCCGATGAAGTGAACTTTACCTGGCTGCGCGCGCTTGATCTGAACGTGGGCTGGAAGCTCTCCATAAAGGAGCGGTTTACGATTCAGCCCAGCGTGGCGTTCTTTAATCTGCTGAATTTCGGCAACTTCAATCTCCCTCCCAATACGATGAGCGGACTTCTTTCAGGCTCACCGGGGGCCATCAATGGAACCGGCAGGCTGGACAATGAGACCTTCCGCGTAGGCAATGGCACGGGTGTGTACGCGTTAGGCGCTGCGCGCCAGACGGAATGGGGACTGAAGTTTACCTTCTGAACCTGCATACGAAAGCTCCGCAGACACATAAAGTCTGCGGAGCTTTTGTGTTTTTGGGCGATGAAGCCATCATCTCCTGTCAGCTTCTAGGGCTGTTGCAAGAACCTCCCAATCTCCGCCGTCACTTTCTCGATCTCGCATCCAGGCGCCATGTGGCCGCAGTCAGAATCGAGCACCAGTGTCGGCGCATGGATGAGCTTCGCGAATCCCAGAGCAGGAAGCGGGTTGACCATGTGGTCCTGCGTGGCCGAGATGATGAGCACGTGCGCCTTCACCTTCTTTGCCGCATCGTAGAGCGAGCCGCCGTGGGCGATGTCATGCCCAATCATGGCCTGGAGCTGGCGCAGATAATCATTGGCATCAAAGAAGCGGTCGCCATCCGTGATCAGTTGCTCAAAATACCCAGGGAAGTCTTCGCGCGTGGTGTGGTTGGCGCGGAAGGACGGAGTTGAGACATTCATGTTGTGGATCAGCGCGACGATGGGCAGCGGCTGCGGCTGCGTGTACTTGCCTCCGTTGTAGCCGGGGTCGGCTTCGAGTGCCTTCACTTCCGTGTTCCATAAAAGCAGGTCATAGGAGGTCTGCTGCGGCGTGCCGACCACGGGAATGACCGCATCCATAAAATCCGGGTAGCTGACCATCCACTGAAAGGCCTGCATTCCTCCCATGGAAACGCCGAGAACAGCGCGCAGATGCTTGAGGTGCAGCTTTTCATTGAGCAGGCGGTACTCGGAATTCACCATGTCTGTGATGGAGAACTGCGGGAAATCCGTGCCATGCTGGCTCGTACTGTTTGAGGGCGAGCACGAGACGCCATCGCCGAGCGCATCCACAGCGATGACGAAATATTTTTTTGAATCAATATAGTTTCCGCCCAGCACCTGCATGGCAATGTCGCTGCTGCGTCCACTGAACCATGTGGGGAAGAGCACAGCATTCGACTTAGCCGCGTTCAGGGTGCCCATCGTGCGGTAACCGATTTTGCAATCGTGAATCACGGCGCCGTTTTCGAGCTTCAGGTCACCCAGATTGGCGTACTGCACCGGCGGAATCGGTGGCGGCAGGGGCGTCTGGGCCACGAAGGCCATGGAAAACAGAAAGAAAACGGAATAAAACAACACGCTTCGCATTTGGATTGTTATTCTGGTGCGGCGAGAAATTTCTCTTCTGGGAGTAGACATTTGCGGCATACGATCTGTTCTGTTTTGGTATCTGGGGCCATGATACTGTCTTCCGGCCACCTGTGCGCGCAGTCCTTCGTGAATACGCTGATGCCTGAACCGGCAAAGCTTACAGCGGAGCAGGGCAGCTTTGCCATCACACCGTCGTTTATCGTGGCGGTGACACACTACCGCGATGCGCGTCTGGACGGGGCCATTGGCCGCATGCTGCATCGCCTGGAGTACGCGACCGGCACGCCCATTGCCAAGGACATTCATAAAGACGCAGGTGGTGCTTCACTGGTGATTGATGTACAGGGGCCGGGCGAGCCCATCCAGTCGGTAGATGAAGACGAGTCGTACTCGCTTGATGTGACCTCGAACGGGGCCACGCTGAAGGCCAACACCGTGGTTGGCGCACTGCGCGGCATGGAGACGCTGCTGCAGCTGGTGCAGGTGCAGCAAGGTAAATTTGTGTTGCCAGCGGTCAGTATTCAGGATTCGCCGCGCTTCCAGTGGCGCGGCCTGCTGATTGATTGCGGACGCCATTTTGAGCCGGTGGATGTGATCAAGCGTACGCTCGACGGAATGGCGGCTGTGAAGCTCAATGTTTTTCACTGGCACCTGACCGAAGACCAGGGATTCCGCATTGAGAGCAAGGTCTTCCCCAAGCTGACGGAAATGGGCTCTGATGGCCTCTACTACACGCAGGAGCAGGCCAGAGAAATCGTTGAGTATGCGCGTGAACGTGGTATCCGGGTTGTGCCTGAGTTCGACATGCCCGGCCACACCACGAGCTGGTTTGTGAGTTATCCGGAGATTTCAAGCGGCGCAGGGCCATACCAGATTCGCCGCGAGTTTGGCATCTCCGACTACGCCATGGACCCGACGCGCGAGAGCACGTACAAGTTTCTCGACAAGTTCATTGGCGAAATGGCCTCGCTCTTTCCTGACCCTTACATGCACATTGGCGGAGACGAAACCAACGGTGTGCAGTGGAAGAACAACCCAAAGATTGTTGCCTTCATGCAGCAGCATAATATGAAGGACACAGCGGCGCTCCAGACCTACTTCAACCAGCGGCTGCTCAAGATTGTGCAGAAGCACCACAAGCACATGGTGGGCTGGGACGAGATCTTTAACCCTGGCCTTCCGAAGGATGTAGTCATCCAGTCATGGCGTGGAACCGAATCGCTCAACGCGGCGGCGAAGCAGGGATACCAGGGCATTCTCTCCGCGCCATATTATCTGGACGCGATGAAGTCCGCGGGCGTGCACTATCTGGCTGATCCGATTCCGGTTGACTCTGACCTGACTCCGGAACAGCGCAAGCTTGTTCTGGGCGGCGAAGTCTGCATGTGGGGCGAGCAGCTCTATGAGCGGACGATTGATTCGCGCATTTGGCCCCGCACCGCCGCCATTGCCGAGCGGCTGTGGTCCCCGGCGAATGTCCGCGACGTGGATGATATGTACCGCCGTCTCGGTGTCATGTCCATTCGGCTTGAGGGCCTGGGGCTGACCCATCTGACGCATGAAGACGCCGCCCTGCGTGCCCTGGCCGGAACCGAAGACACCAACGCGCTGCGCTTCCTTGCGTCTGTGCTGGAGCCGGTGAGCTTTGGCGAACGATATCAGGCGCAGCACACCTCGCAGCTCACTCCGCTGGACAGGCTGGTGGATGCCGTGCGGCCCGACCCTCCAGCGAAGCACCGCATTGAGTTTCTGGTGACGGAGTTCTTGAAAGACCCCGCGCAGCAGCCGGATGACGCGCGGTCCTTGACGTTTTTCTTCAAAGGAATGCAGATGCTCGCGCCGAAGATCCAGGAGCAGGTGTCCGCCTCGCCGCTGCTGGCAGAAGATGTGACCCTGCGCGCACAGCAGTTGCCCGATCTCGGAAAGATTGGCGCGGATGCAATTGCATACCTTGGCGGAGAAACCGCTCCGTCAGGATGGAAGCGGAACAGTCTTGCCGCCATTGACGCGGCGCAGAAGCCCTCCGGCATCGTGCGCTTTGTGTTCCTCGGGCCGCTGCGCCAGCTTGTGGACGCGGTGCAGGAGAAATAGCGCTCAGGGGTGGCGGCTGTCCCAGACCATCGCGTCGAAGGAGTGTTTTTCGACAAAGCCGATCTTACGGTACAGCTCCACGGCGTTTGCGTTTTCTTCGGTCACGGTGAGCGTAAGGCCGGCAAAATTTCTGTCACGCAGGTTGGCGGCGCAGGCTTCAATCAGCCGCAGCCCCAGCCCCAGGCCCCGCAGATGTTTTGCCACGCAGACCTGGGTGATGTGGCCCACATCTTCGCGTACGCGGGAGCAGAGCAGCAGCCCGGAAAGCGAGCCGTCCCTGCTGCGAACAATCGTGCGCGATGACAGCGGGTCAAAGAGGCCGCATCCGGGGAAGCGGACGATGTTGTGCAGAAAGCGCAGCGAGCCGCTGACCGTACGGTACTGGTCGTTGATGAAGCTGTCCAGATGGCCCTCATACGCATCGGCGATCAGATAGCTGGAGGGGTGGTAATCGCTTTCCCGCCAGGGATACAGGGCCAGACCATCGGGCATGGGACCGGACGAGAACTCACAGAAGTCCTTCAGCTCCAGTTCCATAAAGAGGCGGCGAAAGAGCTTGAATCCGGACTGACGGAAGACCTCTTCATGCAAGCCGTGCGTGTGCAGCAGAAGCTGGCACTCGATGCGCTCAATTCCGGGAGAGTGCTGGAGCAGATCAATCAGATGGCGAAGAAGTTCTTCTTCCACTCCTTGGGAAACATGCGGAAGGATGAAGACGTCGCCAATAATGGCCTTTCGCTCTTCGTAGACGCAGAAGGCGTACCCGGCGATTCGTCCATTTTCCAGCGCGACGTATCCGGGCAGAATACGCGAATCAAGATATTGCAGCAGCAGGTCGGCAGAGGAGCGGTAGTCCCAGTGCAGGCGCTCGCTCCAGACACGGCTTTCTTCTTCCAGCACAGGCCGCAGGCTGCTGGCGGAAAAGTGCCGGAGGTCGAGGATTTCGAGCTGTACTGCGGAAGCCACGTAGTTTTACCTGTTTCGGGGCATGCGAAACCTGCACCACTTGCAAAAAGGAACGGTCTGGTCAGGCCCAATTCCAACTTATATGCAGGAGAGCATGACACTTACTTGCCAGCTACAGCATAGATGACCAGGTTCTGTGCAGGATACACGAAGAGTGGTTCGTACCGCCTCCCCTCAAGTTTTTGACGCAATCCGTCCACATAGGACGCGCGGACCACCAGAATATGTTGTTCAGGTGGAATGCCATCCACGTCATAATTGATGGTTTTCTTATTACGATAGAAGGAAAGGCCGTATTCCACGTCCCGCCTGACCTGGTAGACCGCCACTGTCCCTTCCGGAGGGACAATCTGCTGGAGCATGTGCGCCAGTGGGCGGGCCGAGTAAGTCAGATCAATCAGCTGTACGGTGCCTTTGGTGGACTTGACCTCGCCAAAGCCGAAGAAAGGCCCGATTCCATACAGAAAAAGCACCAGGATGACGACCGGAACCATGGTGGCAATGCGCAATCGCTTCAGTCCAAAACGGGCGGTCGTAATCAGGATGAAAATGGTAGCAGCAAAACCCGTGGTCCCGGCGGCAAAAAGCGCATTGCCCGGCGGAAGCCGGTCAGAATGCTGGATGAGCCGGGGCAGCAGCAGTACAAGCATGGTAAGCAGCCCAACCACGACCCCGTGCAGAACCAGGAGCCAGGGCCTGAGGCCGCGTGTGCGCATACGGTTGAGGTAGTCGCCGCAGAGAATGGTGATGGGAGGAACGGAAGGAAGAATGTAGCCGGGCAGCTTCGATTCAGAAAAGGTGAAGAAGACAATCGGGATAAGTGCCCACAGCACCAGAAACTCAGGGAAAGCGTCACCGGCGCGCGAATGCCCCATATAGTGCAGCTTGGCGCGGCGGGCCCTCCACTCGGCGATGGATTCGCGTACCGCGTCTGACATGGCGGCAATGGCGATCACCGCCCAGGGCATCAGGCTCAGGATGATGACAGGAATGTAGTACCAGAAGTGCTGCTCGTGCTCAAAGCGGTTGGTGGCAAAGCGTTCAATATTGTGCTCAAGGAAAAAGACACGCAGAAAGTTTGGGTTGCGCTTCTGCACGGCAATGAACCACGGCAGCACCATGGCAAAATACAGGGCGATGCCCGGCCACCAGACACTTCGCCGGAGGATGGACCATTCCTTTCGCAGCGCGGCAAAGGCTGCAATGATGACAATCGCCAGGAAGGGCGCCACCGGACCTTTGGCCAGTGTGGCGGCGCCTACAAAAAAGTACAGGTCAAAGAGCCAGAACTTGCTGTCGGTCTCATACCAGGCGTACCAGCCGAGCATTCCAATGCAGAAGGGCGCGGCCAGCTGCATGTCAGTGGAAGCGCCGCGGGCAAAGCTCAGGATTCCCGCGCAGGAAGTGGTGAGCAGCGCGGCATCCAGCTGTCCTCCAGGACGGAAGCGCCGCATATGCAGAAAGATAAGGGTGACCAGCACAAAGGCGAAACTGGCCGAAGGCAGCCGCGCCGACCAGTCATGCACGCCAAATTCGCGGAAAGAGAACATGGCGCGCCAGTAGTAGAGCGCGGGCTTTTCCAGCCATGGCTTGCCGTAAAGAATGGGAGTGATGAAATCGTGGCGGGCGAGCATTTCGCGCGCAATCTGCGCGTAACGTGGCTCATCTGCGCCGACCAGGCCAATTCCATCGCCGCCAAAGATGGGAACCAGCCCATAGAAAAGAAAGAAGGCGGTGAACAGAAAGAGGGTGGTCGTCTCCATTACCGTCTCCAGAACCGGGAAACGGCCCATGAGCGTCGTTGGCGCAGTTCGCAGCGTCTTGAAGCGTTTTGGAATGGACACGTTCGTTTTTATGGATTTCAGCGAATTGCTTTCGAGAGCTAGGCTATCAGATTCACTCAGGCAACTTCATGAACTACCCGCCCGAGCATCTTCTTTGCCACCGCGAGGATCATGCCCGTGGCATCCGGCAATGGCCCGTCGAGCGTACATCCCGCGGCATGGGGGTGTCCGCCGCCACCAAAGGCCTCAGCCATATGGGCCACGTTTACCTTGCCCTTGCTGCGCAGGGAAAGCCGGACGCGATGATTGGGCAGCTCGCGCAGGAAAATGGCCACGTCCACACCGGCGATGGCAATGGCGTAATTCACCAGGCCTTCGCAGTCTTCTTCCGCCGCGTTGGTGCGGAGCATGTCGTCGTGCGTCACCCACATCCAGGCGATGCGCCCTTCGCGCCGCAGATTGGAGAGCGCCGCGCCCAGCAGCATCATTTTGGAAGTAGGCCGCGAGAAGTACACATTTCTGGCAATGGACGCCGAATTGGCGCCGTGACGGGCCAGCTGTGCCGCCAGCTCAAAGGTGTGGGCATCGGTCCCGTCGTAGCAGAACTGGCCGGTGTCAGTAAGCACGGCGGTGTAAAGGCAGGTGGCCATCTCCGGAGTAATGTGCGCCCCGGCGACAATGGCCAGCTCATAAATCATCTCGGCGACGGCGCATGCCTCGGTGTCAATCCAGTTGATGTTGGCGAAGGCCTTGCCGCTGGCGTGGTGGTCAATATTGATGAGGTAGCGACCTTCCAGTCCATGCAGACGCGAGCGCTCAATCCCGTCGCATTCCAGCAGGATCACCGCATCGTAATTACCCTCGACGCGCGAGACCTGCCGGATGGCCGAAGAGCAGGGCAGAAAGCGGTAGATGAGGGGCACGCGGTCACAGGAGACCATCTCAGCGCGCTTGCCCAGCTGCTCCAGAATCGCAGCACAGGCCAGCATGGAGCCGATGGCATCGCCATCCGGGCGCGCATGGGCCGAGATCAGAAACCTCTGACCGCGCTCAATCGCGTCCAGTACTGCATGGATACTGTGCCGTTCCGCCATCTCTTTCGTTCCAGTCGTTGCCCAAATCCGGGTGCCCAGGTTCGTGAAGCTGACCTGGGTTCATCACTCTCCGCTCGCCTTACTCCTCTTCTTCACCCTCCCCAGAAGCTCATCAATCCGCGCCTTCATCTTTTCTGACTGGTCAATGTGAAAGACCAGATCAGGAACATGACGCACGCCCATGCGTTCCAGCAATTCATGCCGGATATACCCGCGGGCGGCCATCAGCCCTTCCAGCGTTTCCTCTTCTTCTTTCGGGCCGCCGTCCACCGCGACATAAATCAGCGCGGACTTTCCACCCGGATTCAGCACCACCTGGCTGACGTAGGCGAAACTGATGCGCGGATCGGACAATTCGCCCTCAATCATGGCGCCGATCTCCTCGCGCAGCGCCTCTGCTATGCGGTCCTGGTGATATTTACGTGCCCGTTGCTCTGGCATTCCCTGCTTCCTCTGGTTAAACGATTGAGAATATCAGACTTTTCAGGTGAATTGCACGGCGCAGGAAGCCGCCGCAAAAAATATGACCCAGGCGGTGAATGCGGATGTAGGATGATGGCTTCGGCGGTGGAGGTAAGGTGCTCGCTTCAGGGAAACTGATGGGGTTCATTCCCACAACAAACTACAGCAAAGCGCGGGAGTTCTATGAGGGCAAGCTGGGCTTTGAGGTCGTCGGCCTCGACCAGTTTGCCATGGTCATGCAGATGGGCGGGAACCAGATACGGGCAGTGCAGCTGCCTGCCTTCACTCCGCAGCAGGGTACGATTCTCGGCTGGCAGGTGGAGGAAATAGAAGCCGTGGCCACGTGGCTCCTTGAGCGTGGCATCGAGACGGAAAAGTATTCGTTTATCCAGGACCAGAAGCTGGGCATCTGGAACGCGCCCTCAGGCGATCGCGTCGCCTGGTTCAAAGACCCGGACGGCAACGTCCTCTCCATCAGCCAGCACTAAGTTGGACCTCATGCTCAGAGCTTTGCCGTTGTGGCCGCTCCCCGGGCGATCTTACGCGGATGAATTGTTTCCCCGCGAGCCAGCATTGCCACAAAATTCGCAATACGCCGGACGCGCGTCTCTGGCCGTTTGGCTTCGTTTACCCGATAAAGAATGGCATAACGGTTGGCCCGGTCCAGTGTCTCAAAAAAACGCTTTGCAGCTTTATTTGACACCAGTGCCTTTGCCAGGTCCTCCGGAATCGTCGCTGTCCTTTGAGGCGGATAGGCAGCTTCCCATCGGCCGTCGCGTTTCGCCGCCTCAATCTCAGCCTGGCCTGCCGGCCTGATGCGCCCCTGCTGCGCAAGCCACTCCGCAGTAGCGCGGTTCTTCGCTGACCACCGGCTGCCTGGCCGCCGGGCCGTCATACGGACAAGAAAATAATGCTCATCAAATTTACCTAGCTGTCCGTCAATCCAGCCGCAACAGAGCGCTGCCTCGATCGCATCATTTTTGCTGATGGTAGGCGTGGGTGCCCCGATCTTCGCAATCTTCAGCCAAAATCCCGCCGAGGGCTTCGACTCGCTCGAGGTCATGTGCTTTTCGAGGTCTTCAACCGTGCTGAACAGTAGGATCGGCTCATTTTTATAGGTACTCTGGGACTTCATGGTGTTTTCCTGCCATTAAAGGATTTATGAAACCAGCACTAGTCTTCCAGAAACTCCCACCAGGCGTCGGAGACCTGCGCGCCAAGGTCATTCGAGATACGCACAGCGGCATCCTCTACCTGCTGCATCAGTCCTGAGAGATAGTCACGCGAATTGGACACAGCGGCAACGCCCATCGTGGCGGACTTCCAGGTGACCGCCTCATCCATCTCGGCCACCGAAATGTTGAATCCGTTTCGCAGCTTCTCCTTGAGGCTGCGTACCACCTGCCTGCGGTCCTTGAGCGACTGGGCATTCTCAATCCGTACTTCGATGGTCATGGCGGCCACGGGCATATGTCTATCGTAGGCACATTTTGCCTTTGCGGGATGATATGTTGCAATCAGCAGTGAGTGGAATGAGCGAGACCCCGCGTAGGCCCAAATCAAGACTATGGATATTTCCTGTTGCCGTGGTGCTGCTGGCGCTGGCCGTCGTGTTGCCTCCGCTCGTAAACCTCAACCGCTATCAGGGACAGATTGCTGCCGCCATCAGCCGCGCCATCGGCCGTCCCGTGTATCTTTCCTCCGTCACACTGCGGCTGCTGCCACGCCCCGGTCTTGAGCTGGGCGATTTTCTCGTCGAAGAGGACCCCGCCTTCGGCGCCGAACCTTCCCTGCGCGCACCAAGCGTCGAGGCTTCCATCCGTCTCAGCTCGCTCTGGAGAGGCCGCCTCGAGATTGGCCGCATCAGCCTCGATCAGCCCAGTGTAAACATTGTCCGCGACGCCTCCGGCCACTGGAACCTCGGCACCGTGCTGCTCCAGGCCTCGCATATTTCAAACGCGCCCACCGCGCAGCGCCACGCCAGTCAGGCGCCGCGGTTTCCGTATATCGAGGCCAGCAATGCGCGCGTGAACTTCAAAATCGGCGCAGAGAAAAAGCCCTTCTCCTTCCTGAATGCCGACTTCGCCATGTGGCTTGAGAACCCCGATGAATGGCGCATTCGCCTGGAAGCCCAGCCCGTCCGCACGGACATTGATCTCGACCTCGCCGATACCGGCACCCTCCGCGTGGAAGGCTCACTCAAGCGCGCATCGGGGCTGGGCGACATGCCCGTCCATCTTCAGGCGGAGTGGTCCAACGCCCCTCTGGGCCAGATCAGCCGCCTTCTCTTTGGCTCCGAGCCCGACTGGGGCGGTAATCTCGACATTACCGGAGACATTACCGGGAGCGTATACCAGCCGCAGTTCAAGACCCGCATCCGCATCGCCGATATCCACCGGCAGGAGTTTTCTCCACTCGAGCCCTTCAACGTGGACGCTACCTGCCAGGGCGGCTATAGCCAGACTGCGCGCTCTCTCAGCGGCCTGACCTGCTTCTGGCCCATCAACGACGGGCATCTTCTGCTGACCGGCAATATTCCTGACATCGAGCACCCGGCACCCGCGCTGCATCTGCACGTGCAGAATGTGCCTGCCTCCTTCGGCCTTTCCGCGCTGCGGCTCTTCCGCGACAAGTTCGCCGCCTCCGCGCAGGTTGCCGGCGCCGCTCAGGGAGACCTGGATTACGCACAGCACCAGCTCACCGGAGAGGTGACGCTCGATCACGGCTCGCTCCGTCTGCCAGACTTCGATCAGCCGCTGGCCCTGCCCGCGTTGCATTTTGTGGCGCACCAGACTGCGGCCCCCGCCGCACAGCACCGGAAAAAGAAGGTGCAGCCGGCACCTGCGTCCCTGCAGCTTGAGACAGCCGCACTTCCCCTGGGTGGAGCTGTGCCGCTCAATCTTTCCGGCAGCTTCACGCGCTCCGGCTTCAGCCTCGGTCTTCAGGGAGATGCATCCATTGAACGGCTGCGGCCCCTCGCCACAGACCTGCATCTGGCTTCGAAAATCGTGTCCGCGCTCGCACCCAAAGGCGAGGCCGAACTGGAGCTGACCGTGCACGGTCCGTGGGCAACTCCCATCAGCACTTCAGAAAACCCTGCCGCTTCTTCCACGACCGAAGGCGTCCTCTACCTGAAAAATGCCGAGTTTCGCGGCGAGTTCCTCTCCGGCCCGGTTGAGATTTCCTCTGCGCAGGCCGTCTTCTCTCCGACGCAGACCGTGCTCGCCCCGGTTTCTGCAGTCTTCCAGAAGATTCCGTTCAATCTTTCTCTGACCATCCCTGCCCATTGCTCGCAGGAAAACTGCGCGCCTGAATTTTCGCTGACCACGCAGGAGCTCGACGCCGCCTCACTGCAATCTGCGCTGCTTGGTGCGGGCGAACACAATGAGCTGCTACAGCAGATCCTTTCGCACCTTAAAACCAGCAAGCCGCAATGGCCTTCTCTCAATGGGACCGTGCAGATGGGCACTTTTAACCTGGGCACCCTTGCCATTCACGATGCCAGCGGGCGGCTGCATATTGCAGGCCGCAACGTGCAGTTCCTCAGCCTCGATGGCCGCACCCTGAATGGCGTGCTGCACGCGACCGGACTCATGGACGCATCGAGCACGCCAAAGTATAGTTTTGATGCGCAGCTCACGCACGCCAACGCTGCCGCCATTGCGGCCCTCTGGCATGGAGAAAAAGCTTCCGGCACCGTCGGGCTGCGCGCTCATGTGGAGATGCAGGGGTACGCACCCGCAGATTTACAGCATTCCGCCAGAGGGACCTTCCAGTGGGACTGGACACAAGGCTCGCTGCCCTCCGCTCCCGCAGCCCTCGAGCACTTTGACCACTGGAGCGCCGACGGAACCATTCAGAACGCACAGCTTGTGCTGAAGAAATCTCAGGTCCTTCGGGGAGCGGCCAGGAACACCGTCTCCGGAGACATCTCCTTCGGCCGGAAGCTGAACCTGACGGTCACGCCAGAAACAGAAGAGGCGCACGCCACGCATGCGCCTTAAGCTGATTCGGGTGCACCATCCTTTACGCAGCAAAGGATGGAAGACACAACTGCTAACCCACCCAAAAACCTCGTCATTCCGAGCGAAGCGAAGTTGAAAGCCATCACCGCTTCGTGGGTTCAGCCTGCTTCTTTTCCTTATTGTTGGAAAAGTTCTCTGCTGCGCGCAGTACGCGGTCGCGCGCATACGAAGCATCGTGCCAGCCGCGAATTTCCACCCGCTTGCCTTCCAGGTCCTTATAAATGGAAAAGAAGTGCGTAATCTCTTTCAGCATGTGCGGATAAATCTCTGAATAGTTCCACACATCCTTGTAGCGGGGATTGTTCTTGCCTACCGCCAGCACCTTTTCGTCCAGAACGCCCTGGTCCATCATTTCCAGCAGGCCAATCGGTCGCACCTGCATCACGCAGCCGGGGAAGCTGGGCGCATCCACCAGCACCAGCACGTCCAGCGGATCGCCGTCGTCGCTCAGTGTGGAAGGGATAAAACCGTAGTCGCCCGGATAGTGAACCGGCGAATACAGATTGCGATCGAGACGAAACACGTGGAGCTGCTTGTCGTACTCGTACTTGTTAATGCCCTCAAAAGGGATCTCGATGACGCTGTTGATCACCTCAGGGACTTTCTCACCAATGGGTAGTTCCAGATAATTGACCATTCAGTTTCCAGTGTACGCAATTCCTGTTATGGACGTGTAACACACGGCTTCAGGTCATCTCTACCCGCGAAACACCGGGGCGCGCCTGCCGCGCCCTTTATAATCAGAGATGATGAAGGCCCATGTCTATGTGACGCTCAAGCGGACGGTGCTCGACCCCCAGGGACAGACCATCCAGAACGCACTCAAAAAGATGCAGTACAAGGGAGTGAAGGACGTCCGCCAGGGAAAATATTTTGTTCTTGACCTTGATGGCTCCCTCGATGCCTCCTCCGCACGCGCGGAAGTGGAACGCATCGCCAAAGACGTACTCACCAACCCCGTCATCGAGGAATTCACCTATAGGCTCGAAGAAGCGTAAGATCACTCCCATCGTTTAGGGTTTCGGTGGAGGCGGTGATGGTGGAAATACTCCGGGTGCCGGAGCTGGCACCGGCGGAGGCGCCGCTAATTTCTTCCCTTGTGCTTCCACCGCATCCGCCAGCTTTTGGTATTCCGTCTTTCCATCCGCATAGGCGCGAATCTCTCCGGCGAAGCTGTCATGGTCGGTGCCCGCCCCCTTATAGAACGTAAAATTTTCCGCAATCAGCTTGGTGCGGGCGGTGTTCAGCAGGTTCGTAACGTCAGCGCCCACGCGAGCAGCATCGGCAGGTGTGGCAGGTGGGGTTACGGAGCCTGCTTCGAGAGAAGTTTTGGCCACGCCGAGCCCGGTGCTTGTGGTCCATCCAAGATCATCGGTCCCGTGGAATTTCTCATGCCGCTCCACCAGTGCCTGGGAATAATATTTTGTTCGCGGCGATTTGAACGGTGAAGTAGAAGCTGGCTGAAGATCGTCATGAATCGCCTTCCAGGTGGTTGCTGTCACGACCGGATCCGTAGCGGATGGCACATCCGTATCTCCGCCAGAATTTGTTCCCCAGGGGCAAATGGGATCCAGTTTGGCCGTGATTGCGCACTTTCCGCCTGAGAAGGCCCAACTGATCCCGCTGAATGCAGGCTCATAGAACTCCTCGCCAAACGCTCCCACCGCGCGGCCGCCAGGCTGGCTGAATGTCCCCAGAGAGACTCCCGATGAAACCGCGTCATGCTTGCCCGAGGCTGAAACATCATTCGCTTCCGGCTGTTGAAGCGGCCCAATGCCCAGATTTGCCACGACGGGAATTCGTCCCTGAGGCAGGTCCGCAGCGGAAATGGACATTTCCGGTTCCGTTGTTTTTCCTTCGCCCGGAGGAGTCACCACGTCCGGAACTGTGCCTGATGCCACAGGTCCCGGTTGAACGGTGTTGGTCTGAGGAACAGGCGCAGACGGCTCAGGTGTTGCAGCGGTTTTTGACTCCTCATTTCCCGCGCTGTCCTGTTTCGACATGCCTCGCCCGGTTACGAGGCCGGAAGGGAAAACAGGGATGCTGCCAACTCTGAAATCGGGCCATAAGGCGGGAGAAGGTGCTGCAGCAGAGACTCTCGGCGCAGAGAACAGAGCGCGCCCGGGTTTCGCGGTTTCGGCAGCCCTGAAAGCGGCTTTTACGGTAGGCGCGGCGAACACAGCAACTCTCTCCTATCAGATTGTGTGCAGGCCCGGTAAATCGTGTCAGACTTTACGGGCCTATTTCGGCTTGTTTCCACCATGCGGCAACAGCGGCCGCGACCGTCCGGTAGCGATTTCCAGAAAGGCCTGCGCCGCGCGCGTGAGCGTTTTATCTTTTCTGAAGACCAGCGCCAGTTCACGGTTCAGCCGCACGCCTTCCACCTTCAGCGTCTTCAGCAGCCCCGCGCGCTCATCGTCGCGTACGTTGGACCGGGGCAGGAAACCCATTCCCAGGCCGGCCCCGATCAGGCGCTTCAGCAGCTCGCTTGAATCCACCTCCATCGCCACCCGTGGATTCACATCGTGCGTGCGGAAGAGGTCTTCAATCTGCTCGCGCTGGCGGCCATGCTTGGGCAAAAGCAGCGGATATTGCATCATTTCCGCAAACTTGATCTGCTCCCTCGCAGACAGGGGGTGCCCCTGGGGGATCGTGAGCGCGAGCTCGTCCTTGTGGATTACTTCGATCAGGAGCCGCGCATCCTTCACTGGAAGCGAGACCACTCCAAAGTCCACCTCGCGGTTCAGCACCGCCTCCAGGCTCTTCGACCGGTCGGCACGGACAATGGAAAGATTCACCCGGGTGTACTGCTTCTTGAACTGCGCAAAAACAATCGGAAGCACATAAAGGCTGGTGGCCTCATTCGCGCTGATGGAAATTTCGCCGCGCGGGGAGCGGTGCAGCTCGCCAATGGCCACCATAATGTGGCTCGAAGCCTGAAGGCAGTGCTCGGCAAATGGCTCAAACAGGCGTCCGGCAGCCGTAAACGTTACTTTGCCGCCATCACGGTCAAAAAGCCGCGCACCCACCTCGTTTTCCAGCGACCGAATCTGCGCAGAGATGGCCGGCTGGGTCACGCCCAGCTTATCAGCAGCGCGGGAAAAGCTTTTCTGTCGGCTGACTTCCAGAAAGGTTCTTAACTGCTCAAAATCCATGCGGCCGGAACGTCCCTTTCAAGGTTGTGCTCTAAAGGTGCTGTTTATTCAGCTTATAACTCGCCGGATGCTCCCAGGGCCAGCATAAAGAACATTAATGAAAGAAATAACGCCGACCCGGTTCCCCTGATTCCACGTTACCAAAGTCAGTTGTTTTCACAAATGAAGATGAGCTACGCTCCTGAAGGAACTTGGTTTAGGGTTAACGGAGCAGGAGCAAAGGCCTGCCATTGCGTCGCTTCGTGATGGACAAACCTGGTGGGCTCTCGCCGCAGGGTGGCGAAGGTAAACTCTATGTTTTCAATAGTTTGTATGTAAGCTACTTGTTTTCAGTACTTTAACATGCAAGTTATTGAAAAATGAGACTTTATGAAAACCAACAAGGGGCGTCAGCGCTTCACGCGTCGTAGCACAGCCTGCGCCGCATGATAGCCGCACATGCCATGGACCCCGCCCAGCGGAGGCGTCGAAGCCGAACATAAATAGATGTTCGGGTCGGACGTGGCATAGAGCCTGCCTGTCGGACGGAAGGCCATCTGCCGCACCGAGATCGCCCCGCCGTTAATGTCGCCGCCGATGAGGTTCGCATCCATCGTCTCCAGAAATGCCGGCGATGAGGCATGGCGCGCCAGGATGCAGTCTCGGAAGCCCGGCGCAAAGCGTTCAATCTGTGCTTCAATCCGCTCTGCCATGTCCACTGTCGAGCCATTCGGCACATGGCAGTATGCCCAGGCAATGTGCTTTCCTTCCGGCGCGCGCGAAGGATCAAACAACGTCGGCTGCGTCAGCAGAACAAAGGGCCGCTCCGGGTGCTGTCCCTGCCAGACGGCCCGCTCCGACGCGGCAATCTCGTCAAACGTGCCGCCAAGATGCACCGTCCCCGCGCAGGCGCACTCTGCCGCCTTCCACGGAATCGGCGCGGAAAGCGCATAGTCCATCTTGAAGACACCCGGCCCATGGCGGAAGCGCCCCAGCTCCTGTCGAAACTCCGGTGTAAGCCGATTGCCCGCCATCGCGAGCAGCTGGCGCGGGCTCACGTCGCAGACCAGCACCGTATGCGGTGAAAAGCTCTCAAGCGACGTTATCGGCGAGCTGGTGTAGATGCTGCCGCCGAGCGACAGAAAGTAGTCCGCCAGCGCATTCACGGTGGATTGCGCTCCGCCCCGCGGCATGGGCCAGCCCACCGCGTGCGCCGCCGCCGCCAGCAGCACTCCCCCCGATGCGCTCAGTGCCGCATCGAGTGGCAGAATCGAGTGTCCCGCGATCCCGGCAAACAGCGCGCGCGTGCGTTCTGACTGAAACCTGCGTGCAAACGCCTGCGCCGAAATCAGTGCATTCATCCCGAACCGCGCCATCAGTAGCGGATGCGCCGGAAAATGGATCGGCGGACGCAGCGCATCGCTCGCAATCTGTTCCCAATGTTCGGCAAACGGCGCAAAGGTCTTCCGCCAGCGCTTGCCATCCACGCCGAGCGCCGATGCAGCTTCGTCCAGATTGTGTTCCAGCATCACCGCCGTTCCGTCATCCAGAGGGTGCGCCAGCGGCGCAGACGGATGCACCCACGTGAGGCCGTGCTTTTCAAGCGGCAGCGACGAGAAGAACGGCGAACCGGCGGCCAGCGCGTGGATCGCCGACCCGAAATCATGCTGGAATCCAGGCAGCGTCAGCGGCATTGTGCGCGATGCGCCGCCAATCACAGGTTGCGCTTCGTAGATGTCCACCTGCCAGCCCGCCTGCACCAGAACAATCGCAGCGGCAAGGCCATTCGGGCCAGCACCTGCAACAACAGCGTGCGGCGGGTGCTGGTGCTTCGTTCCGATGAGCAGACTCGTGTCGTCACTCATGGGGCGGCAAGGGCTCCGGCCATTGGACGGCACTGAATTTGCCGTCTGCATTGATTGTAAGCACAGGCGCGTACAGTCCAAGAAGCTGACGCCTCCACCACAGTCCGCTCGCGCGTTTCTGCTGCATGGACGTGAACCAATACTGCCACAGCACTGCCCGAACATACTTCGGCGGCGACTGCGCAAACGGATTTCCGCCAAACAGAGAAAGCGTATCGCGGCTGTTTTTCAGTAGCCGCTCTTCCGTCAGCGGAACCAGCGAGTTCTGCTGCCAGCTCCCCAGCGATGCAAACCACAGGTTCCAGTCAAAGCGCGGCTGGTAAGGCGCATAGATGCGCGGCGGCTCATCCACTCTTTGCGGTTTATAGCGGAACGGATACGCGGTCCAGTTCTGCCCATCGTTCGACCCTTGAAACTCAATCTCATAACGTCCGCGCGTCATTACCGCAAAGAGCCCATACTGGTTTGCAACGCGGAACGGCTCCAGAACCGCCACCGGAGCATAGGGAATCGGCGCCTCACGCCAGACCATGTGAACAAGCTCAGACGTCGTGGCATAAAAGACCCAGGAGAGACATAGAGTGCTGAGAGCGTAAGTCAGAGCATCACGCTTTCGCGCAGGTATCCCACGAACGGATGGAGCATTGGCTTCATTCGAGGATTCCAGGGTGCCCCATCCCTGGCGCAGCGAAGGGTGAGATTCTGTGAACCTTTGCGGCGCAAATCGCCACAAAAATTGATCATCCAGCAGAAGAAAGCCCAGCGCCAGCACCAGGTAATTCAGAAACGTGTAATTCGCCGTAAGAATCACAATCATCTCCCACGGCGTCACAACCCAGAAACAGATAAGCCGGAAGTGGCGCGGAAAGAACAGCAGAAAGACGATCACCAGCTCCATTACCAGTGTTGCGCCCGTCGCCGTTGCCTGAAACCAGTGCGGAAGGTGCTGCATGTACCATCCCACCCACGTTGGCAGCGGGCAATTCTGGTAGTACTCGTCCATTGCGGTAAAGTGCCGCCACTCCGGGTCGCCGCTCAGCAGCTTCACCAGCCCCGACTCGAAATAAATACGGAACCACTCCCACTGGAGCAGAAACAGGCCCGCCGACGACGGCGGAGTCGTTGTGCCCAGTCCGGGCCACAGCCCGCGCGGCGCAAAAAACAGCGAAATGAACCCGGCCTCCAGCAACATTCCGTCCGACTGATAATTTGAAAAATCTCCGGCAGCCGTCACAAATGAAAGAAAGCACAAGAAGCAGATGAACAGCGTCATGCGCGGCCAGACATTCGCAACCACGAGCAGCGACGCAATCAGCCCCGCGATCGTCACCGCCATCAGCATATGGTTGCCGCTCGAAAACCAGAAGAGCGAAGATACAAACCAGAACCGCTCCCATCCCGGAAACGAACGCGCCACGGCAGCAAGATACTTCTGCGCGGGCAGCACGCCATCCGGCCCGATCAGCCCGCGAATCTGGAAGAGAAGCGAATAAAACGCAGAGAAATAGATCAGCCCCAGCGCACGCAGAAAGATCCATCGCGGCAGCAGATGGCCCTGCTTCTCCGGCCCGAAGATCCTGTAAAACAGCCGCTGGGCTGCATTCGCCATGAATGTAGGACATAATAGCTGTTCCAGCAGGTTGCTGCGCAATGATAGAAAAACCACGCACACGAACCGGACTTGAACGGGCACTGAAAGTGGCGGGAAACCCGGAGCGCGCCGCCTTTGTGGCCCGTTATTTCAAGACCGGAAAAGGTGAATATGGCGAGGGCGACGTCTTCCTCGGAATCCCTGTTCCAGTACTGCGAAAGACCGCGCTTGCTTATCGGCATCTTGGTTTTCCTGAGTTGCAGCGACTGCTCGATTCAAAAATCCATGAGCACCGCGCCGCTGCTCTGGAAATTCTTGTCGCGCAATACAAACGCGGCGATGAGAAGCTGCGCAAAGCGATCGTCGCCTTCTACCTGAAGAACACGGCCCGCATCAACAACTGGGACCTGGTGGACCTCTCCTGCAGAGCGATCCTCGGTGCGCACCTGAAAACGCGGCCCCGGACAATTTTGCGCAGATTGGCGAAATCGAAAAGCCTGTGGGAGCGGCGCATCGCCATGGTTTCTACCATGGCCCTGGTGTGGGAGGGAGAACTCGACGATGCGCTCGTGATTGCACAGATGCTGCTCAGCGACCAGCACGACCTGATGCACAAAGCCATTGGCTGGGTGCTGCGCGAAGTGGGTCTCGTGGACCGGGCCGTACTTCTGGCGTTCCTTAAAACACATTACGCGCAGCTTCCGCGCACCACGCTGCGCTATGCCATCGAACACTGTCCGCCTGCGCGGCGCAAACAGATGCTGGCTGGCATTTTCGAGTAGCTTCATTACTTCGGGAATGTTTCAGCGCGAGCGCTTCCTCTGTATGCTTTGAGCAAATTCCGTCCTGAGGAAAGATGTAATTGCTGGTAAGCGCAGTCATTCCGACGCTGGCAAGGCCAGAGTGCGTCGTGCGTGCGGTGCAGAGCGCGCTGGCGCAGAGCTATGCGCCCCTGGAAGTCATTGTCGTCGTAGACGGTCCGGACGAAGCGACCCAGCAGTCACTTGGCAAAATCTTTGATCCGCGGCTGAAGGTTATCGCTCTCAGGGAAAATGCAGGCGGCGCCGAAGCCCGCAATATCGGCGTTCGCGCTGCGAGCGGCGAATGGATTGCTTTTCTGGACGATGATGACGAGTGGCTTCCGCCGAAGCTTGAACGCCAGATGCGTACTGTCCTCGAATCGTCTGTGAAGTATCCGGTCATCAGCTCGCGGCTGATCGCGGAACGCATTCTGCCGCGCAGGATTTACAGGCCTGGAGGCGACATCAGCGAATATCTCTTCTGCCGCAGGAGCTTCTGCTATGGCGAGGGGATGCTTCAGACCTCAACCTTGCTCGCGAAACGCGAACTGCTTCTTGAAGTCCCATTTCAGAAGGACCTCAAGCGACACCAGGACTGGGACTGGCTTCTGCGCGTTGCCGGGCGCAGCGACGTGGAGATGAGGATGCTGCCGGACGCGCTCACCCGAATGACCGCCCAAACCGGAGCGAGCGTCAGCACCTCCGGTGACTGGCGCATTTCGCTCGAGTGGGCGCGGTCGAGACGGGAACAGATGAGCGCGAAGGCCTACTCCTTCTTCATCACTACCGAATGCGTGACGCGCGCGCGCAAGGCCCGGGTGGGTCACCGGGTGATATTGGAGCTTTTGGCTGAATGTTTCCGGCGCGGAGATGCCACCTTCCGGCAGATGCTGCTGTTTCTGCTCTTCTGCGCCAAGCCTGTAGAAAAACGTTCACCTGAAACCAAAACCATAGAAATGGCTGTTTGATCATGAGATACACAGAGCGCTTTCTCGGGGAAACGTTGACCGCCGTGCAATTGCTGGATACGGAAAAAATTGAAGAAATGGTTTCGCTGCTGGCGGATATCCGCCAGAACGGCGGCCGCGTCTTCTTTCTCGGCGTTGGCGGAGGCGCGGGCCACGCCAGCCATGCAGTCAATGACTTCCGCAAGATCGCAGGCATGGAATGCTATTCGCCCAGCGACAACGTGTCCGAACTTACAGCCCGAATCAATGACGACGGATGGGAAAGCTGCTACGCAAACTGGCTGCGTGGCAGCAGAATCAATCCGCAGGACGCGGTCTTTGTTTTCTCGGTCGGCGGAGGAAACCGTGAGCGCCAGATCAGCATGAACCTTGTACGCAGTCTGGAGCTGGCAGAACGTGTCGGCGCACGCGTTCTTGGCGTCGTCGGTCGGGACGGCGGTTATACGGCGCAAGTCGCCGATGCCTGCCTCATTATTCCCACAATTTCGGATGATACCGTCACGCCGCTTGTTGAAGCGCTGCAGGCGGTCGTCTGGCACCTTCTGGTTTCGCACCCGCGTCTGAAGGCGAACGAGATGAAGTGGGAATCTGAAGCGGTGCTGGTGTGAAGCGGGCCGTTTTTCTAGACCGCGATGGCACGCTAAACCGCAACATCTGGAACCCGGACACAAACGCATTTGAGTCGCCGCTCACACCCGAACACATGGAACTGCTGCCTGGCGCAGGGGCTGCGCTAAAGCTTCTGCGGCAAGCCGGTTTTCTTCTCGTACTCGTCTCAAACCAGCCAAACGCGGCGAAGGGCAAAGCAACTATGCAGATGCTCGACGCCATTCACGAACGCTTCGAGGGCCTTCTGCGCGAAGAAGGCATCGCGCTCGATGCAGTCTACTACTGCTTCCATCACCCGGACTTTAGTGGGCCGTGCGAATGCCGCAAGCCATCGCCGTATTTTCTTTTAAAGGCGCGGAACCGTTTCGGCATGGACCTCGTCGCTTCATGGATGATTGGCGACCGCATCAGCGATGTGCAATGCGGCCGTGCTGCCGGAACGAGATGCATCTTCCTTACGCAGGAGAAGGGAACGGACATTCCGGCAGACTACCTGGCGCCTGATGTATGGTCAGGCGCGCAGATCATCCTCGAGGATCAGGCTGTCAGGGCCACGGGTCGGCGCGTGTCAATCTGATACGAAGCGGTGCAGGCGTCTTTATAGAACATCCTTACTGTTTCCCTGGAGTACTCATCAAGGTCCTTCCCCACCAGGTCCAGCTTGGCCAGAATTTCCGGAAGCAGGGTGATAATGTCACAGCCAGCCTCATCGGCCTGAAAAATATTGAGCAGTTCGCGCGGGCTCGCCCACAAAAGCTCAACGTTTGGCGCAGATGAGAGTATCCGGGCCGCCTGCCGCATGATGGGCGATGGGTCTACTCCCGTATCGGCAATTCTGCCGGCAAATACAGAGATGATTGCCGGAGTAGAGGGATCGAGGCAGGCGGCGACGTGCTCCACCTGGTTGAGTGTGAAGAGCGCGGTCACATTCAACCGCACTCCGGCGCGTGACAAGTTGCGCAGTACGGGCCCCATGAATGCTCCCCACGTGTTTGTCACTGGGACTTTTACATATATATTCCTGCCCCAGCCGGCGATAGCCAGTGCCTGCTCCTCGATGGTCTCAGGGTCATCGGCCAGAACTTCAAAGGAAATGGGGCGGTCCGGGATGGCCCTGATCAGCTGACGGGCAAATGCTTCGTAGTCCAGGATGCGCGCCTTTCGCACCAGAGTGGGATTGGTTGTGAATCCCTGAATCCGCGGATCGGCAGACCATGTGAGGAGGCTGCTGAAATCTGCTGCATCGCAAAAGAGCTTGATGTGAAGGTCGTTGATAGGATCCATGGTTTATGCCTGCAACTCCGGTTGTACGTGGTGAAATCTATGGGGTAACAGCTTCTGTCTCAGTACGAGATAGATGAAATATGTATTTCCGAACAGATATCTGCGCCAGAGCCGGCGGGGTTCGCGCAACAGGCGATAGAGCCATTCCACACCCAGCTTGTGTGCCCAGCCAGGAGCGCGCCTGCGCAGGCCCGCCTGCGTATCAAATGCAGCACCGACGGACATGGCTGCGCCAATGGGCAGCGATGGGCAGTTTTCGTGCATCCAGATTTCCTGTTTTGGGGCACCGAAGGCGACGAAGAGCAGGTCTGGCGCTGCCGCGGTAATTGTCTTGCGTATGCGTGCGTTCTCTTCAGGGTCGTGCTCAAATCCCAGCGGCGGGCAATATGTACCGGCGATGATGAGCCTGGGGTATTTTCGTCTCAGTCGTTGCGCCGCAAGATGCGCAGCCATCGGCAGTCCTCCCAGCAGGAAGACGCTGAGGCCATGCAATGCGGCCGCCGCGCAAAGGCGTTCCATCAGGTCTCCGCCCGTGACACGAGTCTGGAGCGGAGCGCCGAGCAGACGTGAAGCAAGAACCACTGAAATTCCGTCGGGTATGCTCAGGTCGGAAGCACGCAAAGCTTTAGCGAATGCCATGTTGTTCTGGGCCAGGGTGACAAGCTGCGCATTCGGCCCCAGGATGAGCAACGGCCTGGACTTCTGCTTGCGGGCGTTGTCCACAATTTGTGTCGCTGCTTTTTCGAGGGTCGTTGAGTCAACGGGAACACCGGCGATCCAGCAGCGTGTGTTGTTTTTCATGGCCAGAACGCCTCACTTCTGCAATAGAAAAAATCAGGCGAAGTGCCGTTCGCGATCCGGCCGTGGGGGAGCAGCTCATCTTTGATTCGCCCCAGAAGGTATGCAGGAGAAGACGCAAAGGAGCGGACCAGACTTGCGGCTGCCCGCGTGTAGCGCTTCGCCGCCAGGTGCATGTTCAGATTACGGAGCTGCTGCTTGGCTGCGAATCGCCTGTCCGAAATTTGTGACTGCAGCAAGTGTGCAACAGCTGCCAGCGGCTGAGGTGTTCTTCCGGACAGGTGCGAAAGAAGCAGGTACTGGATGTAAAGTCCGTGCAGCTCCTGCGTGTAGGAATGCTGCGAGCTGATACTTCCTGTGTTGTGGCGGAAGCCGACCAGTGCCTCCGGTATCAGGTGAATGTCATAACGCAGTGCCATGCGCCACCACAGGTCGGCGTCTTCTGCATGGGAAAAACTGCGGTATCCTCCAATGGCGAGTGTCTTTTGAACATTCAGCGCCACCGATGGATGGCAAATGGAGAGCAGGTAGCCGGCCTCAACGACCTTTCGCAGCTGTTGCGGCGTTCCGCGCGTGCAGCGAAAAAGCCCGAGGCTTCGCTTCCTTGGATGGTATTCCGCAAGCGAATAAAACATCCCGGCATCCGGATGCAGGGCGATGGCTTCCTGCAGACGCTCGATACGATTGGGGTAAGAGATGTCGTCCGCATCCTGCCGGACCAGCCAGGGCGTGTCTGCCTCATGGAGCATGCGGTTCAAGGTTGCCGTCAATCCGGCATGGGGCTGCGAAATGACGCGAAGACGCGGGTCCCGGACGGACTGAAGATACTCGAGGCTGCCATCTGTGCTGCCATCCACAATCGCAAGAATGTGGAAATTATCTGCTGTTTGCGCGAGCAGGCTTTCAACTGCTTCAGGCAGATAAGGCATTGCATGGTAGACAGGCAGACCGATGGTGATAGCACAACAACACTGCACAGCTTACTCCAAATGCTTTTCCGGCGCCGCATTGAGTGCGGTCCGAAACAAGCAATAAGTTACGGCTTGAATTTATTTCTATGTATTAGTTGATGTATATCGTGCTGGGCGCATAGAGCGTCAAGCCATTGCTACGAGGTCTGCAAACTTAGGTAATGTTTGTATCTGGAAGTATCTTTGCTAAGGTTCTCCTGAAAACAAGCACAAAAAATGAAAGGTGCATGCCCGCACCGGCGGCCTGCGCTCTCTGCGTGTGTATTCCATGTTTAATGCTGCTCAGTACGAAGGTCGCGGACGAAGGTACTTCCTGGCCGGGGGTGCGGGCTTTATTGGCAGCCACTTTGCAGATGCTTTGCTTGCCAATGACAGCATCGCCGCGGTTACTGTCTACGACAATCTATCTTCCGGCAGGGAGTGGCACTTTCAGTCTCATCTTCCGGATCCTCGCTTCCGGTTTATCTGCGGAGGTGTCGAGGATGCCGCTGCACTTACCGGCGCAATGGCCGGGCACGACGTCGTCATTCATCTGGCTTCGAATCCTGATATTTCGCGTGCAGCAACAGATCCGGAAATAGATTTCAGGCAAGGGACGGTGCTTACAAGCAATGTGCTTGAGGCGATGCGCCGCAATGGGGTCGTGCGATTGCTGTATGCGTCAGGAAGTGGAGTGTACGGCGATCTGGGAGAAACAGAAGTAGCGGAAGACCACGGCCCGCTGCTGCCCGTTTCGACTTACGGGGCAAGCAAACTGGCGGGAGAAGCCTTGATTTCAGCCTACTGCTCGATGTTCGGCATAACGGCATGCACATTCCGCTTTGCAAATGTGGTGGGAGCGCGGCAGACGCACGGCGTGGGCTTTGATTTCGTGCGGCGCCTGATGGCGAATCCACGGCAGTTGCGCATTCTTGGAGACGGAACGCAGAGTAAGCCATATATTCACGTCTCGGACATTGTGAACGCGGTTCTGTGCGCCGAAGAACGCTGCGCAGACACCTTTGCCGTCTTCAACGTTGCTCCAGAGGATTCCATCTCAGTCACAGAGATTGCGTGGCTTGCTGCCGAGTGCATGCAGCTTAGTCCGGTACCAGAGCTGCAGTACACAGGAGGAAAGCGGGGATGGAAGGGGGATGTTCCTGTAGTCCGGTTGAATTCCAGCAGGATCAAGGCACTGGGCTGGAAGGCGCAACACGATAGCCGCGAATCCATGCGCCGGGCCTTGCTGGAAATGATTGCGGATGAAAGGGTGTGCTATGCCTGAAGCATTACCCAGACTGGCGCTGCTTGCAGGTGGACTGGCCACGCGTCTCGGCCCCCTCGCGCGCTCTGTGCCGAAGTCGCTTGTGCCGGTATGTGGCGAGCCCTTTCTTGCGCATCAATTGCGGCTGCTGGTCGAGCAGGGCATAAGCGAGATCGTCATCTGCACGGGCCATATGGGAGAGCAGATCGAAGGGTTTGCACGCGACGGTTCACAATTTGGCTGCCGGATTCTTTATTCACATGACGGTAATTCGCCGCTGGGCACAGGAGGGGCGCTGCGGCGCGCATTGCCTTTGCTGGGCAGCCCCTTCTTCGTCATGTATGGAGACAGTTATCTCACAGCCGACCTGGCCGCAATCCTGAAGACATTCAGAAATTCAGGAATGCCCGCCTTGATGACGGTCTTTCGCAATGATGGCAACTGGGATGCGAGTAATGTCGAAATGCGTGAAGAACGACTCGCGAGTTACAGCAAGAAAGCACGAAGCCCATTCATGTGCCACATAGATTACGGCTTGAGCATTCTGACGCCGGAAATATTGCAAGGCTGGCCCGATGGTGCAAAGTTTGACCTTGCCGATGTTATGGAACATCTGGCCTCGGAGGGCCGGATGGCCGCACACGAAGTACGTGAACGCTTTTATGAAATCGGCTCCCTTGCGGGTTTACGTATGACGGAGGATTATCTTGCAGAGGCGGTGGCGCGATGATCATGACGCGCACGCCACTTCGAATTTCCATCGGCGGTGGAGGTACAGACCTGCCGTCGTATTACTGCCAGTTTGGTGGCTTCGTGATCTCGGCGGCCATAAATAAATACGTTTACATCACCATCAATAAGAGTTTTCTTCCCGGATATTGCCTCAAGTACTCGGAGATGGAGCATGCGCAGACGTATGAGGAGATCCGCCACCCACTTTTTCGTGAAGCATTGACATTGCACGAGGCGCCGCGTCCGCTTGAGATCGTCAGCATCGCTGATGTTCCGGCGGGTACAGGGCTTGGATCGTCCGGAACATTTACGGTTGGCCTGGTACATGCTCTGTATGCGTATCAGCGCAAGCGTGTGACCCCGGAAGACCTGGCACGCGAAGCGGTAGACATCGAGATGAACCGCCTGAAGGAACCGGTGGGTAAACAAGACCAATACGCTGCTGCCTATGGAGGCGTGCTTTGCCAGGAGTACGGCACCGACCATTCGGCGCAGGTGTTTCCTTTGCAGTGCAGTGAGGCCACTCTGCGCGAACTTCGTGATTCGCTCATGCTGTTTTTTGTTGGTCAGACACGCTGTGCTTCTTCTTTGCTTGCAGACCAGAAAAAGCGCTCAGAGCAGCAGGATCCCGACATGCTGGAAAGTCTGCACTTTGCCAAGCAACTGGGCCTGGAAATACGCAGCGTTCTGGAAGCAGGAAATGTTGCCGAATTCGGCAGGCTGATGCATGAGCATTGGCTGCGCAAGCGGTCCCGCTCCAATGGCATGACCACTCAGCGCGTGGATGACCTGTATGAAATCGCTCGTACGCGCGGAGGCGCGACCGGGGGCAAGCTGGTGGGCGCAGGCGGCAGTGGATTTCTGCTGCTGCACACGCAGGACCGAAACCGGCTTCGGTCTGCGATGGCGGAGGCCGGAGTAAGCGAAATGGAATTCAACTTTGATTTTGATGGATCTGTCGTCATGATGCGGAATGTCTGAGATGAGCGCGATCAACACAATTCCGGTGGTAGACCTTCGTTCAGTGCGTGATGAAGAAATACATCTCGGCTCTCTGTTTACTGTCCTGCGGCAGAGGCGTCGAATATTCTTTGCTGTTTTTGCTGCGCTGCTGCTGCTTGTGACGGTGTATTGCACTCTGGCCACACGGCGCTATCAGGCCACGGGACAAATCCAGGTGCAAAAAGAGACGGTGGGTTCGTTCGGCCTGGATGAAAGCGTGATGGGAGACGCAGCGGGTCAGGCATCGGACGCACTGGATTACAACGTAACATTGCAGACCGAGGCAAATATTCTCGGTTCGGACTCCCTCGCGCTCCAGGTGATTCGAGAGCTTCACCTCGAGAATACCCCGGACTTTTTTGCTCCCGCTAAGAATACGCCGGTCAGCAACGTACTTTCCTATGTGCGTTTCTGGAAGAAGCCTTTGGAGCCACTGTCGGTGCCGCTGGAACGGGCCCCTGACCGCAGATACGTTGCGCTGAAGATATTCGCTTCCCGCCTGAAAGTGGAACCGGTCACGGGCACCCGATTGATCAATGTGAGTTATTCCAATCCTGATCCGAAGCTGGCAGCTGACGTAGTAAACCATCTCATCAGCGCACTGATGGAATACTCGTATCAATCGCGCTTCACGGCAACAGCACAGGCATCCAATTGGCTCTCCACTCAATTGGAGGATTTGCGCAAACGGACGGAAGCGCTGCAGAGCAGGGCCGCTGCGCTCGAGCACGACACCGGCATGTACGGTGATGATGCATCGCACAACGTAGTGCTCGCGCGCCTTGAGGCGTTAAATCAGGTGTGGTCCGAGGCAGAATCCAACCGCATTCTCAAGGAGTCTATTGACCGGGTAGCAGGCAGCGGCGATCCCGAATTGATTTCAGGCCTTGGCGGGAATGCTGCGGCTGGGGCAAACCCTTCCATGGCGAATTCGCTCGGCCTGATTCAGAGTCTGCGAGCGCAGGAGACGGCAGTCCGGGCTGAACTGGAAGAAGATCGCGTGCGTTATGGGCCCGCCTATCCCCGCATTGCTGAATTGCAGGCGCAGCTGAATGGGATTGAACGGGGCATTCATGATGAGGTGCAGCGTATTGGCAAGCGTGCGCATACAGACTACGAAATCGCGCGGCAGGCAGAAACGTCAGCACGGGCTGCATTTGAGAAGCAAAAGGACCTGGCCGGCAAGCTGAATGACAAGGCCGTGGCATTTGCATTGGCCAAACAGGAAGCTGACGGAAGCCGCGAAGTGTATGAATCTTTGCTGGCCAAGCTGAAGCAGGCCGGAGTGCTCGAGGGACTGCGCTCCACCAACATCACAGTGGTAAATCCTGCGCGCGTGCCGCCGCCCAATCGTCCGGGGAGCCCAAATCTGCCGCTGTATTATGCGGTGGCGATTGCTCTCGGCATATTTCTGGGAACCGCCGCTGCGGTGGTCCAGCACATCACGGACCGCAGGATACGCTCGATAGAAATTGCAGAGAAGATTGTAGATGCGCCGCTGCTTGGGTTGGTCCCTGTGATTGAGTCTGAGAGCAGATCTGGCGCCCGGGGATACACATCTGGGTATGTGGGTAGTTCCTTTGCTGAATCGCTGCGAAGTCTTCGCACCTCGTTGATGCTTTCCCGCAGCAGTTCTCCTCCGCAGGTTGTCCTGGTCACCAGTCCTGGATCCGGTGAAGGGAAAAGCACACTTTCGCTGGAGATGGCGACAGTACTGGCTCAGCAGGGCGCGCTTGTTCTGCTGGTGGAGACAGACCTGCGCCGTCCGGTACTGTCACAGCGTATCGGCATACAAAATAAGGTTTCTCTCAGCACGGCCTTGTCAGACGAAACATGCTTTCCACGTCCCGAAGCCCTGGGATCCGCACCCGGCCTGCATGTACTGTGCAGCGGCACGGTTCCGCCGTTTCCCGCCGAGTTGCTCGGATCGCCCAGAATGAGGGCGCTCCTTTTTCAATGGAGGCGCGAGTATGACTTTATTGTTCTCGATGGGCCACCTGTGCTGCCCGTAACGGACGCGATCGTGGTGGGCCGGTACTGCGATGCAGTGTTGCTCGTTTCCAGACATGGCCGCACAGAAAGAAAGGCCCTGAAGCGTAGTTATGACACGCTAAGGCGCCATCTTCCTGAAGGAGCTGCCGTGGGTGCAGTATTGAATGCGGTGCCACGACGATCAACAGATTTCTATGAATATTATGGTCACCAGAGTTACAGCTATGGTGCGGCAGAGATGACCAATGAAACTCTGGCATAAAGTAAGTTTGTTCGCGTTGCTTCTCGCCTCTGTTTACAGTTTGCAGGCGCAAGCGCCTTCCGGTGAGAGTTTGCGAATTGCCTCCGGGGACCTGCTGCACATTACGGTTTTTCGCGAGCCTGACCTGGAGCAGCGCGTAAGGGTAAAAGATTCAGGTGAGGTGGAGTTGGAACTCGTGGGCCGCGTAAAAGTCTGCGGGATGGCTCCGGGAGAAGCGGCAGACAGAATTGCGCAAGCATACGTGCGCGGGGGATACCTGAACCATCCGCAGATTTCAGTGCTCGTTGAGGAATACGCGACGCAGCAGGTTTCTGTGTTGGGGCAGGTAGGCAAACCCGGCGCTGTGCAATTAATGGCGCCACGCAGTCTGCTGGATGTGCTTTCTCTTGCCGGAGGCCTGACCGAGATGGCAGACCGCCACATCACGATTCAACGTGGAGACAAGAGCCATAGCACTACTGTGTATCTGCCAAACAGTGCGCAGGCTGATATGCAGGCTTCCGTCATGATTTATCCGGGAGACACCATCCTTGTGCCTAAGGCCGGCATTGTTTACGTGCTGGGAGATGTTGCGCGTCCGGGCGGTTACGTGATGCAGGACGACTCGAAGTTGACTGTGCTGCAGGCAATTGCCATGGCCGCAGGGGCAAACCGCTCTGCAAAGGAAGATGCCACGCGGCTGGTCCGCAAGGTCAACGATACATATCAGGAGCAGACGATTCCGTTGGCGGAAATAGAGCGCGGCAGACATCCGGATATGGAACTGAAGGCCGATGATGTTCTGTATGTTCCGTTCAGCATCGGGAAGAATATAGTGCTTGGTGCTTCAGGCATTCTTTCGTCCACCAGTTCGGCTGCCATTTATGCAACTCGATAAGCTCAGAATTGGCGTGACGGATTGCCTCTGTATTGGAGTTCTGCTCTTTTTCTCGATGCAGGGAGCCATCCCTGGGATTGCGCCGAACCAGGCCACAGAAATGACCAATACAGCCGCGACTCCGCTGATGAAGATCACCGGCATTGGCTCACAGATCATAGTAAATGGGCTGATAATAGGTCTGGTGCTCCAACACTGGCGCCGGCTTTATCGCCTGAGATTTGCTCTGCAATGGAGTGCCGCGCTGGCATTTCTGGCGCTCGCCTCAACGCTCTGGTCACAGGAGCCGGCGACAACGGCGCGCCGCTCCGTTCCGTTTGCGATAGCAACACTGTTCGCGCTGTTTTTTGCCGCAAGATATTCTGTGCGAAAACAGCTCTCAATTCTCTGCACAGCTCTGATGCTGGCCGCCCTGGCGAGCGCCGTCCTGGCATTGTTTGTTCCCTCCGTCGGACTCGAAGCATCCACCGGCCATTTTGGCAACTGGCAAGGTATCTTTACGCAGAAAAACGCTTGTGGACGCGCAATGGTCTTTGCCATTGCTGCTGGTCTTGCGCGTGGCAGGTTAAATACTGTGCGAAGTGTATGTCTTATTCTGTTCGGAACTGTGCTTGTGATGAGTGGCTCGCGCGGCGCATGGATCATCGCAGGTGCGGTTGTGTGTCTGCATGCAATGATGTGGCTGCTGGACAGATGCGCGCCAGAGGGCCGCGTGATCGCCCTCTGCTGTCTTATCGTTATGGCGCTGGCCGCTGCTTTTGCCGTATGGGCCCATTTCCCCATCCTGGCGGCCATGGTCGGCAGAGATGCGACGCTGACCGGTCGCACCGCCATCTGGCAGCAGGTCTGGGTGTCCATTCTGAAGCACCCTCTGCTTGGTTATGGGTTCTCGGCCTTCTGGCAGGGCATGAAAGGCGAATCTTACAACGTGATTCTTGCGCTGCGGTTCGTTCTCTTTCATGCGCACAATGGCTTTCTTGAAATATGGCTGGAACTGGGAGCTGTTGGCCTGCTCTTCTTTGGCCTGGGATATGTACGCGCCTGGAGAAAGCTGCTACCACTGCTGGTAATGCGCGAACAGAAAGAATGCGCATGGATGCTATATGTTCTGGTACTGGCGCTGTTCTACGACCTGGATGAAAATACGCTGCTTACATTTAACGGATTGTTCTGGGTGCTATACGTGGCTGCGCTTGTAAATATCGAGATTCTGGCCGTTGAAAACCGTATGCAGCAAAAGGCAAAGTGCCTGCCGGTATTTCTTAAGCCGGAAATTGCGTGCTTGCGATGACCACGATGGCCCCGGTTTCATGCCCGATTGCGGCGAAGGTCTATCGCCCTGAGCTGGATGCGCTGCGCTTCTTTGCCTTTCTTGCTGTGTATGTTTGTCACGCCATTCCTGCAGCGGATGCACGTGCGGGATGGTTGGCAGGTATCAAAGATGCTGGCAACTTCGGCGTCTGCCTCTTTTTTCTTCTGAGTGCTTATCTCATTACTGATCTTCTGCTCCGCGAACGCGAGCAGTTTGGCACAGTACATGTTTGCAATTTTTATGTTCGGCGCATTCTGCGCATCTGGCCGCTTTATTTTGGAACCACGCTGGTTTATGCCGTTGCTGGACCCCGCTTCCATGCGTTCTGGATCGAACCCGGGCGCGTTGCAGCGTATTTCCTGCTGGCGGGGAACTGGTACATCGCGTTGCATCCCTGGATACAGACACCTCTGCGCGCGTTATGGAGCATCTCGGTCGAAGAGCAGTTCTATCTCGTCTGGCCGGTGCTGGGGAAAGCCGGAGGACGGCGCGCTTTTGCCACAGCTTCCATCGCGATTGTTCCTCTTTCGTTCATGAGCATCGCCATTGTTTCAAACGGACCATTTGCGTTTAACACCGTTTGGCTGAACAGCTTTGTGCAGTTCTTGTTTTTTTCCGCAGGCGCGCTGCTGGCGGTTGGGTTGCGCGGGAATCTGCCTCGCTTGCAGCTTCGATCGCGCGCTGGTTTTCTTGCAGGTGGCCTCTGTTTTTGTTGGCTCGCAGCAGCTGTGGCCATGATCAAACGCCCTGCAGCGCATGTCACACCTTTGCAGTTCTGCTGCGGATATCTTCTGGTGGCATTGGGCTGTATCTCTCTCTTTCTCGCGGCGGCAGGCATATCCGAAGACATGGTCCCGCGCTGGATGATCTATCTGGGAAAAATTTCCTTCGGGCTCTACGTTTTTCATGAAACCGCTTTTCTATTGGTGGATGAAGCGCAGAAGCACATCGTTGACTCCGATAGCCTATGGTTGTTGATTGCGAACAAAATTGTGGCGCTCGTACTCACTATCTTTCTCGCCGCTCTTTCCTATCACTTTTTTGAGTCGCCATTTCTGCGGCTGAAGCAGCGCTTTGCTCGCATTCCATCACGGAGTATCTAAGTGCGACGCGTCCTCATCTACCGCAATGAACTTCTACCTGCGTCGGAGACATTCATCCTTGCACAGGCCCATACTCTGCAACGGTATGCTCCGGCTTTTGCTGGATTGAAGCGCGTGGATTCCAGTCTGAATCTGCAGATGCACACCAGGCCCGCTGTTTCAGATTCAAGACTACGCCGCCGCATCTTTCTTTGCAGCGGCATGGACCCCTGTCTGGAGCGGAGGATTGCTGCGCTCCAACCAGAGCTCATCCACGCGCACTTTGCCATAGATGCCAGTGCCATTCTACCGGTCGCGCGGAGAATGCGCCTGCCTCTCATCGCCACGCTGCATGGATACGATGTGGCCTGCGAGGACGAGGCCTTTCGCCGCTGGCCTGCAACGCGCGTTTATCTGCGCAGGCGCAAGGATCTGTGGCGTTATGCCAGCCTCTTCCTCTGCGTTGCAGAGCATGTCAGAACGCAGGCGATCCTGCGGGGCTTTCCGCCGGAGAAGTTGTTTGTGCACCATATCGGCGTACGGCTGGGTGCTCCTCCCCTTGCTCCCGCAGAATCGCGCGAACGCACTACCATTCTCTTTGCCGGCAGGCTGGTCGAAAAGAAGGGCTGCATCCATCTGCTACGCGCCATGCCGCGCATTCTTCAGCGAGTCCCGGAAGCAAAGCTCATCATTCTCGGTGATGGTCCCAGGCGCGAGGCTTTAGAGCGCGAGGCGCGTCATTTCTGCAGGAGCGTTACCTTCCTCGGGCAACAATCGCATCCGCAGGTGAAGATGTGGATGCGGCGTGCCCGCGTGCTCGCGGCGCCAAGCGTCCGCGCATCCAATGGTGACCAGGAGGGGCTTCCGACCGTTCTGTGTGAAGCGCAGGCGGCCGGCCTGCCAGTTATTACATTTGCAACCAATGCAGTTACAGAAGCGCTTCCGGCGGAATTGCGGGGCAGAATGCCAGACGAACGTGACAAGGAAGGCTTGGCAGACGCCATTGTTCGCCTTCTTCAGGAAGATGAAGAATGGAAGCACGCCAGCGCGCTGGGGAGAAAGCATGCGGAAGAGCATTTCGATATCACGCGGCAGACGCGCCTGCTCGAAGAAAAATATGACGAGTGCCTGCGCGCATGGCACAGGCACTCTGGTGGAATGGTTTTTACCGCTGCGTGGCCTTTTCGCGCAGCCCGGGCCCGAGCGCAAGCTCAATGAGCGTCCTTTGCTCCATCTCGTGTGCTTTGGCTGAGCCTGTCGCGGGGCTGGCTGCGGCCGAGCGCTTGATACTCAGCACCTGACGGTCACGCGCGAGCCGCTTCAGCCGCGGCATGACGAATGACAGGGCGCCCATGTTCTCTGGCTCTTCCTGTACCCAGATGACTTCATGTGCCTCAGGATGCGCCTTGATGGCGGTCTCCAGCTCGGCCTCTGGCCACGGATAGATCTGCTCAACAAAAATGATGCCGGTCGTTCCGTCGTTGCGCTTTTCGCGCTCGACGCGCAGCTCGTGACCGATTTTTCCGGTGCACACCAGCAGCCGCTTTGCATTTTTGATCTTCGTCTCCGGCAGCACGTTCTGGAAGTGCGGGCGTGAAAACTCCTCAATGGAAGAAACCGCATCCGGATGGCGCAGCATGCTCTTGGGAGTAAAGACAATAAGGGGCTTGCGCCATTTGCGCAGCGCCTGCCGCCGGAGCAGATGGAAATACTGCGCGGCCGTGGAAGGCTGGCAAATCTGCATATTATCGTGCGCTGCGAGCTGAAGGTAGCGCTCGATGCGGGCGCTCGAGTGCTCGGGCCCCTGGCCTTCATACCCATGCGGCAGCAGAACGACTACTCCGGCGAGCAGTCCCCACTTGTCTTCGCCCGAGGAAATGAACTGGTCAAAGATGATCTGCGCGCCGTTGGCAAAGTCGCCGAACTGCGCCTCCCACATCACCAGCGCTTCAGGAAAGTCGCGGCTGTATCCATATTCATAGCCGAGCACCGCGGCCTCAGAGAGCACTGAGTTATAGACTTCAAACTTCGCCTGGTCCTGCTGCAAATGGTTCAGCGGAATGTAGGTCTGCTCGTTCTCCACATCAATCAGCACGCTGTGGCGCTGGTTAAAGGTGCCGCGCTGGCTGTCCTGCCCGCTCAGCCGCACCGGAACACCGGCCTTCAGCAGCGAACCAATGGCGACGGCTTCTGCCATTCCGTAATCGAAGGGTTGCTTGCCTTCGCCCATCTTGCGGCGCTGTTCGAGCAGCTTCTGAATCTTCGGATGAACATGGAAGCCTTCCGGTACCTTCGTCAGACCGTCAGCGATCTCGCCAACCTGCTGCGCGCTCAGGCCGGTTTCCACTTCGTACTCCGGCCTGAATTTGCCGCCCTTGAACTGCGACCAGTAGTCGGGCAGCACTGCGAGCGTCGGCATCTTCTTCATGGACTTTGCTGCTCGCTGCGCCTCGGCGAACTCGGTCTGCAATTGTTTTACGCGTGCGCTGATTTCTGCCCCCAGCTTCTTTGCGTAGATTTCATAGAGTGGCGGATGCTCCTTGATCTTCGCGTAGCGCAAGGGCTGCGTAATGGTTGGATCGTCCACCTCACTGTGCCCATGACGGCGATAGCCGATCAGGTCAATCACCACGTCGCTCTTGAAGGTGTAGCGGTATTCCGCAGCAAGCGCAGCGATGCGAACGACGGCATCCGGGTCTTCCGCATTCACGTGAAAGACGGGAATGGGCAGGCGCTTGGCAATATCGGATGAGTAACGCGACGAATTCGATTCTTCCGGCTCTGCCGTGAAACCCAGCAGGTTGTTCACGATGATGTGAATGCTTCCGCCGACGGAGAAGCCCTGCACGTTGGCCAGGTTCAGCGTCTCGGCCCAGATGCCCTGTCCGGCAAAGGCCGCATCGCCGTGGATGGCAATCGGAAGCACGCGGTCTACGCCCTCTGCACCGTAGCGGACCTGCTTGGCGCGAGCTCGGCCCATGACGACCGGGTCTACGGCTTCCAGGTGGCTCGGATTTGAGACCAGATGCAACGCAAGCTCTTTGCCTCCTCGCGTTTCAAAGATGCCGGTGGCGCCCACGTGATATTTCACGTCGCCGCCGCCCAGGATGCTGCGCGGGTCTACGTCCTCAAACTTTGAGAAGATGTCGGCCGGGGACTTGCCGAAGGTATTCACCATCACGCTGAGGCGTCCACGATGGCTCATGCCTATCACGGCCTTCTCAGCACCCAGCTCGGCGGAGCGGCCCAGCAGTTCATCGAGAAAGGGAATCAGCGCCGTTACACCTTCAAGCGAGAAGCGCTTTGTGCCCAGATAGCGGGACTGGATGACCTGCTCAAAGATGTCTGCCTTAATCAGCAGGTCGAGAATGCGCTGCTGGTCAGCCTTGGGCGCATTCGTCTCCAGACGTTCGGCGATCCACTGCCGCCGCTCGCGATATGGAATGTGCATAAACTCAGCGCCGATGGTGCCGCAGTAATATTTGCGGGCCTCGTCTGCGTCTTCACCTTCGTAATCCAGATCGGTGATCCGTTCAGGGGAGAGGTATTGTCCGAGAGGGTCAAGCTGCGCCTGGAGATGTCCCCAGCGGCGGAAAGCGTCAAAGACTACTTCGCGGTTTCGGTTTGCCTGTTGCAGTTCAGAATGTGCGGGTTCCAGCTTTGTAGCACTCATAAATATCTGATCCGGGAAATCGCCAGCGCCAGACAATCGAGTTGTCGGGGTAAATATGCCCGGTGTACGGCCAGAGATTTCATCGTCCCTTTTATTCTACTGGTTTTGCTTCTGATTCGTCGCTTGCGCATCTGCTGGAAGTTGCGCGATTACCATAAGAGAGCAGATCAGAATGAGCTCATCTCTTACAGCCTGGGCGGACATCGTCCGGGAATTCCCATCTTCCCAGCAAATTTCTGCGTGTTCTTGTCGCCATCAGCTTCTGCCACATGCTCAATAACTCAATAACATGGTGCAGGCGCCGCTGCCTTCCATTTACCCCATTCTGAAAAACATCGTTCCATTTTCTCTGCCCGCGCGCGTATTTGTGTGAAATGTGTAGGGCATAGCTGGGCCTGCAATGGCCAGTTATGCATCATGTGAGTGCGGGGAAGGGTATTGCTCGGGAGAGCATAGTGGCTGCACATCCCCTTCCCGCTCCCAGTGCATGCTGACAAGCCTTCAGTGATTGCGAAAAAATGCAGACACCGCCGCCGCAATTAAAAGCAGTCCTGCCGCTACCGCCAGCGCGGCATGAAAGCTGTGCGTAGCATCGCTGACGCGGCCCATAAGATAGGGGCCGCAGAAGCCGCCGAGCGCGCCGACGGAGTTGATAAGCGCGATGCCGCCTGCCGCAGCTGCCCCTCGCAACATGGTCGTCGGTAAGGCCCAGAAGGGTCCAAAGCATCCCCAGATTCCGGCTGCGGCAAGAAAGAGAGCACTCATCGCCATCCACGGACTTTGCAGCACAACGCTTAGTGCGAATCCAGCCGCTCCTCCCAGAAGCGGACCAATTAGGTGCCACTTTCGCTCCTGTTTCTGGTCAGACGAGCGGGCGATCAAGACCATCGCAATCGCTGCCAGCAAATAGGGGACTGCTGTCAGCAGAATTGCCCGCAGATCAGAAGCATGCGAAAGTTGTTTGAGTACCACCGGCAACCACAGGCTCAGACTGTACAGGCCAACAGAAATAGCAAAGTAAACAAATGCCATTCGCCAAAGCACTGTGTTCCGCCACACATCGCGCAGATGCACGGCCCGCACATCGGAAATCTCCGCTCGCTCTATCGTCAGTGTTTCGATGAGCCAGACTCGCTCATCCTCCTCAAGCCATCTGGCCTGCTCCGGCGTATCTGTCAGCACGTAAAAGACCAACGATCCCAACAAGACTGAAGGCAGCCCTTCTCCTGCAAAGAGCCACTTCCATCCCGCAACGCCTGCCACTCCATTGAGCCGCAGCAGCAGGTTTGACATGGGAGCACCCACCACTCCAGAAATGGCCGTGGCCGCCATAAACAGTGCTACGGCACGTGCCCTCTGCTTGCGCGGAAACCAATACGTCAGATACAGGATGATTCCGGGAAAGAACCCGGCCTCCGCTGCCCCGAGCAGAAAGCGCAACAGGTAAAAACTCCGCCGGGGTGCGCACAAGCGGCATGCTGGCGGAGATTACGCCCCAAATGACCATCAGAATGCCGATCCAGCGCCGTGGGCCTACCCGCAGCAGCACCAGATTGCTCGGTACTTCAAACAGCGCATAGCTCAGAAAAAACAGTCCTGCGCCCGTGCCATACACCGTATCGCTGAAGCCCAGCTCATGCCGGATAAAGAGCGCCGCATAGCCCACATTTACGCGGTCGAGATAGGCGAAGATATAGAGCGCAAAAAGAAAAGGCAGCAGGCGGCGAGATACGCGCGCGACCGTCCTCGCCCCAAGCTGCCCGGCCGTTTCCATGGAAGCTATTGGCTGACCTTCAGCATCACCACGCCGTGTTCCGGCACCTGCACGGAGTAGCTTCCGTTCTTTGCCGTCACATCTTCATGCTTCCACAGGTCGCGCAGCTTCGCATTTCCGCTAAAGCCAATCTTCTTCAACTGCAGAGTGATGGTACGCGGCGAATCGGCCCGGTTGAACAGGCCCACAGCCTCCGCTCCGCCCGAAAGCGGCTTTGCCCATATCTCTTTGGGGCCTTCGACCCATACGCGGTCGCCCTGCTTGCCCAGCTTGTCCTGGTCTACGGCAATCACTTCCTTGTTGGTCAGAATCTCCAGCGTGTCCTTTGACATGTCGCTCAGGTCATTTCCGGCCAGTAGCGGTGCCGCCAGAATCGCCCACAGCGACATATGCGTGCGGTACTCTTCGGTCGTCATGCCGCCATTGCCGATCTCCAGCATGTCCGGATCATTCCAGTGTCCGGGCCCGGCATATTTTGAAAGCCCCGCCTGTGAGAAACCGATCTCAGCCATGCGACTGTAATGGTCAGAAATGTCGCCTGTCGTGCGCCACAGATTGCCGCCAACTTCCGGCCCCCACTTCCACACATCGTTCCAACCATACTGGCACAGGCTGAAGACAATGGGGCGTCCTGTTGCCACGAGCGCCTTGTGCATCTTTTCATACGCGGCCTTCTGCATCTCAAAGGCCTGCTTGCTGTGCTCGTCTCCTGTCTTTTCTTTCATGATTTTGATGAAGCTGCACAGGTCATACTTCAGATAATCAATACCCCACGCGGCATACGTCTTTGCGTCCTGCTCTTCGTGCCCGTAGCTGCCTTCATAGCCTGCGCAGGTTTTTGGCCCGGGTGAAGAATAAATACCCAGCTTCAAACCTTTAGAATGCACATAATCCGCCAGTGCCTTCATGTCAGGAAACTTGCTGTTGGTGTGGATGACGCCATTCGCGTCACGCTGGCCTTCCCAGGTGTCATCAATATTCACGTAGATATATCCGGCATCGCGCATCCCGCTTGATACCAGCGCATCCGCAGCGGCACGCACGTCCGCATCGGAAACTTTTTCCGCAAAGTGGTTCCAACTGTTCCACCCCATTGGCGGCGTCGCCGCAACCTGAGGAGACTGTGCCAGTGCAAAAACCGACGCAACCAGCAAACCCATTCCGCACACAAGAGAGCCAATTCTATTTTTAAACATTGTTTTGATCTGGATTCTCCTTTACACAGCAAGATATCCACTCAGGGCAAAGATGTAAACGCGAACATGCATCCGCTGCCGTTCGCAAATTTTTCATCTGTCCTGCAATGCTGCTATAAATGTGCTGTTTATGAAAGCCATCGTTCGCATGATTGCGGTGTTAGGGTGGCTGCTGGCATTTGCTGCTGTTGCACAGACCACTCCGAAGCAGTCCCTCCTGGTTCTCTCTAAAGTGGACCGCACCCTTGCCATTGTGGACCCCGCAACTCTTCACGTGATTGCGAAGCTCCCCGCGGGAAACGATCCGCATGAGGTCGTTACTTCCGCCGATGGCAAGTACGCTTACATCTCCAATTATGGGTACGGCGCTTATAACACCATCACCGTCGTTGATCTTGTCGCGCAGAAGACGCTGCCGCCTGTGGACCTGGGCGCGCTGCGCGGCCCGCACGGACTTGCCTTTGCTGATGGCAAGCTATGGTTTACCGCGGAGGTTGCCAAGGCCATTGGCCGTTATGATCCTTCTTCCGGCAGGGTGGACTGGATCCTCGGTCTGGGACAAGATCGTACGCACATGATCTTCGTCACGCCAGATGCGCATCGCATTGTCACGACGAACGTCAACTCCGGAAGCGTCAGCATCGTTGACCAGCTTGCGGTACCACCGCAAGGCCCTGTTCCCGGAGCACAGACCAACCGCCCGAATTATACGCAGCCACATGGTCCGCCGATAGACTGGAAGCAGACCATCATCCCCGTTGGCAAAGGCCCGGAGGGCTTCGCCATCTCTCCTGATGGCAAAGAAGCGTGGATCGGCAATGGCAGGGACGGCACGATCTCCATTCTTGAACTGGCCCAAAAGAAGGTCGTCGGGACGATTCAGGCCAATCTTCCGGGCATCAATCGCGTGAAATTCACTCCGGACGGGAGACTGGTCTTCATCTCCAGCGTGCGCAGCCCGAACCTTAAGATTTACGACGCTGCATCGCGGAAACTGATCAGGGAAATCCCAATCGGTCACGCATCCGAAGGCATACTTGTTCAGCCTGACGGCACGCGTGTCTTCGTCTCCTGCTCGCCCGATGATTATGTAACTGTAGTTGACATAAAATCGCTTCAGGTGACTGGGCATATTGAAGCCGGGCGGGAACCCGACGGTCTCGCCTGGGCCGTGCGGCGATGAAGCGGCCTTAGGGTTGGCCTGTAAATATCTGCCGCGCAGCCCTCAATCCTGATACCAGCGCACCATGTACTGTGCCCCAGTGTCCGGTGGTGTCAGTATGCTCACCCGCGAAGAACAGCGTCTTCTCTACCGGCTGCGCCATCTTTTCTGAAGCATCCGATGCCCCTGTCGGCGCGTAGCTGTATGCTCCCAGGCTGAACGGGTCGCGATGCCAGTCATGCGTGTGCCAGCTTACGAGCAACTCGCGCAGGTGCTTTTCCGGAACAGAGAAGATCCTGGCCAGCGCTTTCAATCCGGCCTCTGCAAACGTCTGGTCGTAGAGAACGGCAGCGTCGAGCGCCTTCGGGCCGCCGACCCATCCGGTGAGCATCGGCGTAGCATCCGGGGACGGGGCCCACCAGACGCGCGGCAGGTCATGTTGCGAAAATAGAAAGTGCGCATTGGGAAACTGTGTCTGCCAAAATCGCTCGCGGAAAAGAAATGTCGCTCGCTTTGCGCTGCCCATCGCCATCTGTGCGGCAGCATGCAGAGTCGAGGCAGGCGCGGGATCAAAATGAATGCTTCCCGTCTGCAAGACTCCTAGCGGTACGGTAATCACGCACTGCGCCGCTTCAAAGAGGTGGTCCTGGCCCTGCTGCACGGCGCGAATCCTGACGCGCCCTTGCTGCCACTCGACAGAATTTGCCACCGTCGAAAGAAAGATCTCGCCGCCAGCGCGCTGAAACTCACTCAGCAGAAATGCGGGAAGGGCGGTGTAGCCGTCGCGAATGCGGAAGGCAAGATGGCCCTCGATGGCATCTTCCGCGTCCTGCTGTTTCCGGAGCGCCGCGATACCGATGCGCGAAGCATCGGCTGCATTAAACCCTTCCACAAATGCAATGGCCGATTCGGCGACCGGGCCGGTCAGGTTTTTCTGCGCAATCCACTCCGCAAAACTCTGGTCAGGGCCTTCCTGAGGGAGTTCCCGCATCAGATCAAAGCCGTTGGGCGCTTCACCGCACTCGCGCAGAGCATTCTGCTCAAAGCAGAGGATGTCGCCGTCCAGCTCATAGGCATCCAGATGGGCTTCTGCAATCAGCTGCCACAGCTCTGGCGGGCGGCCATGGATGAACTCCGCGCCCAGCTCAACGGGGAGAGCAAACCCTTGTTGGTGCTGAGAAAAAATCCGGCCGCCGATACGCGAGCGTGCTTCCAGCACAGCAACAGTCTTGCCTTGTGCGGCCAGCGTCCGCGCGGCGGAGAGGCCGGCAATGCCAGCGCCCAGAACCAGCACATCACATTTCATGCAGAATTGGATGTCAGGCACGGGCGCGTCTGCTCTTCTTTTTCGCGGACAGCCGTTTTTCTTCCTTTGCCAGGGCCTGCTCGCTCCTTTGTGCTGATTCAGCGAGCTCCAGGTGCTGTTCCATGATGGCGCGGGCCTCTTTCGCATTGCGCGAGCGGATGGCGCGATAGAGGGCCCGGTGTATTTCGGCCGATTGCCTCAGGTCTTGCGAGCGTTCTACTGTTTTGCGGCGTTCATCGTAGAGTGCTGCCGTAATTGTTTCCATCAGGACAGCAAGAATAGGATTGCCGGAGGCTTCCGCAATGGTGCGATGAAAGCGCATGTCGTGGATGAGATACTCTTGCGGCTCATGAAAGGTCGCATACATCTCCGTGACCTCCTCTGCCAGCGCAGTGAAGTGCTCTTCTCGACCACGCTCTGCGGCCAGTGCTGCAAGGTTGCTCTCCAGAATGCGCCGCGCCTCAAACATCTGGGCCGAAGTGTAGCCATGTAGCGCCCGCAAAATATCGAGCGAAACGCCCCCCAGCGCCGGAGGGCCGACAGCCACGAACGTACCTACTCCATGGCGCACGTTCAGCACCCCCATTGCCGCCAGATGGCCAATACCCGCGCGCAGGCTTGCCCGGCTGATCTTGAGCTTCTGCGCAAACTCGCGCTCCGGCGGAATTTTGTCGCCCGGTCGCAGCGTGCCGTTCTCAATCAGCTTGCGAATGTGGTTGACCACCTGCATGGTCAAGTGGGCATCGTGATTATGGTTGGGTCCGTTCATCGCCATATTGCGTCTCGCCACAGAGATTAGCATTGTCACATATGCATCGCGCAGTACTTTATGTGAGGATTTGAAAATTTGTGCACAGATAGGCTACCTTGTAGTGGTTAGACCACTGCCGCGAAGAGGCCCCTTGTATGCCGATCCTCCATGAAGACCGTCTTTTTCCCGCTGATCCCGAGACGCAAACCATTGCCCGGCGTCTGTACGCATCTGTCCGCGACCTGCCGATTATCAGCCCCCATGGCCATACTGAGGCCGCATGGTTTGCGAAGAACGAACCATTCCCCAACCCAACGCAGCTCTTCATCCTGCCCGACCATTACGTCTATCGAATGCTTTACAGCCAAGGCATCTCGATGGAGGAACTCGGAATCCGCCAGCCCAATCCGCCGGACCCGCGCAAAATCTGGCGCATCTTTGCAGAGCATTATTACCTTTTTCGCGGAACCCCTACTCGCTTGTGGCTCGACTATGAGTTTCAGGTCCTCTTTGGGCTGGAGGAGCGCCTCTCTGCAAAAAACGCCGACCACTACTATGATGTGATCACGACAAAGCTGCAAACGCCGGAGTTCCTGCCGCGCGCGCTTTACGAGCGCTTTCGCATTGAGGTGCTCGCTACTACGGATTCGCCGCTCGACACGCTCGAGCACCACCGGGACATCCGCGAATCAGGATGGAAGGGCCGCATTATTCCGACCTTTCGGCCGGATTCTGTCGTAGACCCGGCCTTTGCCGGTTTCCGCGAAAACATCGTAAAGCTCGGCCAGTTGACCGGGGAAGACACGTCGAGGTGGTCTGGCTATCTGAACGCGCTGCGCAAATCTCGCGAGCGATTCAAGCAGCTTGGCTGCACTGCCACGGACCATGGACACCCCACGGCGAACACTGCGAATCTGAGCACAGCGGAGGCATCCGCGCTGTTTGATGCCGTGCTCTCCGGTCAATCCACGCCGGAGCAGCAGGAGAGCTTCCGCGCGCAGATGCTCACGGAGATGGCGCGCATGAGCGTTGAAGACGGCCTGGTAATGCAGATTCATCCGGGCAGTTTCCGCAACCATAATCAGAAAATTTACGAGCAGTTTGGACGCGACTCTGGGGCCGACATTCCCACCTCCACGGATTATGTCCACGGCTTGAAGCCGCTGCTGGATGTGTTTGGCAATGAGCCCACTCTCAACATCATTCTGTTTACGCTCGATGAATCTACTTACAGCCGGGAACTGGCTCCACTGGCCGGACACTATCCATGCCTGAAGCTTGGTCCGCCATGGTGGTTCTTTGACAGCCCGGAGGGAATGATGCGCTTCCGCGGACTGGTCACAGAAACTGCGGGCTTTTATAACACCGTGGGCTTCAACGACGATACGCGCGCGTTTCTTTCCATCCCGGCGCGGCACGATGTGGCCCGGCGCATGGACTGCGCCTTTCTGGCCCGGCTGGTTGCAGAGCACCGTTTCGACGAAGATGAGGCTGCCGAGGTGGCACAGGATCTGACCGTAAATCTGGTACGCAAGGCATACCGCCTGTAGAGACAAAGCAGACAGTATGTCTTGCTCATCGTTGCCGCGTACAGATATAACGGGACAGATCCCATAGCATGGCCATCTCTGAAAATTCCGCCGAGCCGCAGATCGTGTCCAGTGTGCCTGAGGCGTCGCGTCCGCTCAAAAGCCACGTGCGTTGGACAGTCTGCGCGCTGCTCCTGTGCGCCACTTCCATCAACTACATGGACCGCCAGGTGCTGGGCATCCTTGCTCCGGCCCTGCAGCACAGCATCGGCTGGACGGAGGCTCAATACGGCTATATCGTCAGCGCCTTCCAGTTCGCCTATGCGGTTGGCCTGGTCCTCGCAGGCCGTATGGTAGACCGCTTTGGTACACGCATCGGCTATGCCGTCGTCATGGGCATCTGGAGCATCTCGGCGATGTGTCATTCGCTCGTGCGCTCGGCCTTTGGCTTTGGCGTTGCACGCTTCTTTCTCGGTCTCGGCGAATCCGGCAACTTTCCGGCAGCCATCAAGTCCACCGCAGAGTGGTTTCCGCAAAGCGAACGCTCGCTGGCTACGGGCATCTTCAACTCAGGCGCCAATGTCGGCGCGATTCTTGCTCCCGCCATTGTGCCCTGGGTGACCATCCGCTACGGCTGGCGCGTTTCATTTCTGATTACCGGCATCTTCAGCGCGACGTGGATTGTGTGGTGGCTTACGCATTATCGCAAGCCATCGGAGCATCCGAAGGTCAGCCGCAAAGAGCTCGAGCTGATCCATCGTGATCCGCCACAGCCTTCTGTCAACATTCCGTGGAAAAAGCTTGTGGCCTATCGGCAGACATGGGCATTTTCGCTGGCAAAGTTCCTCACTGACCCGATCTGGTGGTTTTTCCTCTATTGGCTGCCCAAGTTTTTTGATGCCCGCTTCCATCTGGGTCTTTCGCATCTTGGGTTGCCGCTCATCATTGTCTATAACGCATCGGCGATAGGGAGTATTGGCGGAGGCGGCCTGCCTGCGCTGATCCACCGCACGGGCATGGACATGGTCAAGGCGCGCCTTATGGCGATGCTGCTGTGCGCGATTGCCGTTACGCCCATCTTCCTGGCAAGTTCTACTCATTCTGAATGGGTTGCAGTGGCCCTCCTGAGCCTTGCCGCAGCGGCCCATCAGGGGTGGTCCGCAAACCTCTTTACGACTGCATCAGATATGTTTCCTAAAAGCGCAGTGGGTGCTGTGGTCGGTATCGGCGGCATGGCCGGTTCTGTCGGCGGTGTGCTCTTTTCTTTGAGTGCCGGATGGGTGCTGCAAATCACGCACAGCTATGCCTCGCTGTTTGGCATCGCCGCCAGCGCATATCTGATCGGACTGCTGGTGTTGCGCCTGCTTGCGCCGGGCCTCAGAAAAGTAGAAGTTGCTCTTTAATTCAGTGGTCATACCACAGCGCCTCAGCGTACACTGGCAATGGAAGCCATGTCTATCTATTTAAGTGCCGGAAACAGCACCGCGGAGTTCACTCCCGCTCAGCTGAAAGAGATGCTTTTCGATGCCCTGACCGCGTTGGGAGAACGCAGGCGCGTGCTTGTTGTTCCGCCTGACCAGACGCGCATCCACTCCCGTTCCGGAGAGCTGACGCGCTATGCATGGGAGTATTACGGAGACAGCCTCAAGGCCATCCTGCCTGCACTGGGAACACACTCGGCCATGTCGCCGGCCGCCATTACGCGCATGTTTGGCGATGTACCACAATCGCTCTTTCACGCGCACAACTGGCGCACAGACATTGTGACACTCGGCGAAGTCCCGGCAGAATTTATCCACGAGAAGTCGGAAGGCAAGCTCAATTACGCGTGGCCCGCACAGATCAACAAGCTGATTGCCAGCGGCGAATTTGATCTTGTGCTCTCGATTGGACAGGTCGTTCCGCATGAAGTCATTGGAATGGCCAATTACAACAAGAACATCCTGGTGGGCACAGGCGGCCGCGAGGGCATTAACCGCAGCCATTATCTTGGCGCAGTCTATGGCATGGAGCGCATTATGGGGCGTGCGGACAATCCCGTGCGCCAGGTGCTGAATTATGCCTCCGATCATTTTCTGAAGCACATTCCCATCGTGTATGTGCACACCGTCGTCAGCCGCAATGCAGAAGGCCATCTGGCCGTGCGCGGCTTGTTTATTGGTGACGATGTAGAGTGCTTCCATCGCGCCGCTGACCTGAGCCTGGCCGTGAACTTTGAGATGCTCGACAGGCCGATTCAGAAGGCCGTGGTCTATCTTGAGCCGCATGAGTTCAAGAGCACGTGGCTGGGCAACAAGGCTGTCTATCGCACGCGCATGGCTCTGGCTGATGGTGGCGATCTCATCATCCTCGCCCCCGGCATGAAGGAATTTGGCGAGGACCCGACGATTGACAAGCTGATCCGCAAATATGGATATCGCGGTACACCGAATACGCTTGCAGCCGTGGAGCGGGATTCGCAGCTTGCATCTGACCTGAGTGCAGCCGCGCATCTGATTCATGGCTCTTCAGAAGGGCGTTTTAACATCACGTATTGCCCGGGGAATCTGACGAAAGAAGAGATCGAAAGCGTCGGCTTCCGTTACGCGGATCTTGCCAGTATGACGGCGCGATACGATCCGGAGAAGCTGAAGAATGGCTACAACACAGTAGACGGCGAAGAAGTTTTCTATATCTCCAATCCGGGATTGGGCCTGTGGGCCTATCGCGGGCGGTTTCATTCCTGAATTCAAGGAGCATCGTGGAGTGCGCACTCATCTCACATTGCCGAAGTATTCTGTTGGCACAGGCGACAGGTTCGCGCACCAGGCGAAGGCACAGCTGACGGCCTGCATCCAGGCAGCCAATGCTGGCGTAGAGGTCATACCTGTCTGGAACAAGTCGAACCGCGAGCATACCATCATTGGCTCTGGGCCTGCATCTACGCGCGCTGCAGCCGACGCCGCCGTTGCAGCGCTCGGCTGGACGAAGCCCTATTTCTGCGATGCGGACCACATCGGCCTTACGACCGTAGACCGCTTTCTGCCAGCATGCGACTTCTACACCATTGATGTTGCCGACGAGATTGGCAAGCTTGCAGAAAAGTCCGCCGTGGATGCGTTTGTGAAGCGCCATCCTGAGCTGCTGGGCGAAATCGTAGTGGAGGGAATCCGCGAGCCGCTGACCATCTCACGTGAATTTATAGAGCAGGCCGCCAACAAATTTCTTGTCGCCGTGCAGAAGGCCGCAGCCATCTACCGCAAGATTGAAGCAGCGAAGGGAGCAGGGAACTTCATCACCGAAGTTTCCATGGACGAGACCGATTCGCCGCAAACGCCTGCGGAACTGCTGATTATTCTCGTTGCCGCAGCCGATGAGAAAATTCCATTACAAACTGTTGCGCCCAAATTCAGCGGACGCTTTAACAAAGGTGTGGATTACGTCGGCGATGTGGCGCAGTTTGAAAAGGAGTTTGCGCTCGATGTCGCGACCATCGCATACGCGGTCAAACATTACGGATTGCCGCAGAACCTGAAGCTCAGTATCCATTCTGGCAGTGACAAGTTCTCCATCTATCCAGCTATTCACCGCACCATGTGGAAATTCAATGCCGGGGTGCATCTGAAGACCGCTGGGACGACATGGCTGGAAGAGCTGATCGGGCTTGCGGAAGCAGGCGGCGATGGGCTGGCGCTGGCGAAGGAGGTCTATGCGCAGGCCTTCGATCATCGCGAAGAGCTGTGCGCGCCTTATGCCACGGTCATTGATATTGATCCGACGAAGCTGCCATCGCCGCAGCAGGTGACGCAATGGTCCTCAGAACAATACACGTCGGCGTTGCGCCACCGTCCGAAGTCTCCGGCGTATAACAGCAGCTTCCGGCAGCTGCTGCATGTAGGCTTCAAGGTTGCCGCGAAAATGGGCAATCGCTATCTTGATCTGCTGGAAACGAATGAGGAAGTTGTTGCGCACAATGTGACGGAAAACCTGTATGTGCGGCACATCGCTCCGGTGTTCCTGGGGAAAGGGTCATTTGCATGAAACATCCCTTGAGTCTGGAAGGGAAAACAGCCGTTGTAGTGGGCGGAACATCGGGCATTGGACGGGCGCTCAGCCTGGGTCTGGCGGAGGCGGGCGCGGACGTCATCGCCACAGCGCGGCGCAGGGAGCAGATAGAAGAAACTGCCGCGGAAATTGAAGTGCGCGGTAAGCGGACGCTGCGCGTGACCTCCGATGTAAGCGACCGGACGTCGCTTGAAATTCTTCTTGCCGAGACGCTGAAGGCCTTCGGCAAGGCCGATATTCTCATCAACTGTGCCGGGAAGATCAGGCGCGCGCCAACACTCGATTTTCCGGAAGACGAGTGGCAGAGCATCATAGATACAAACCTGACGGGGACCCTCCGCGCCTGCCAGGTATTCGGCAGACATATGCTCGAGCGCGGCTATGGGCGCATCATCAATATTGCCTCGCTGAATACGTTTGTCGCACTGAATGAAGTTGCGGCGTATGCGGCCAGCAAGGCTGCCGTGGCCTCGCTCACGCGATCGCTGGCAGTCGAATGGTCCAAGCATGGGGTCGTCGTAAATGCCATCGCTCCCGGGGTCTTCCGTACAGCCCTGAACGCGCAGCTGCTGGACAGCACTCCGCGCGGCAAGGAGCTGCTGATGCGCACACCTATGGGACGTTTCGGCAAGACAGAAGAACTGGTCGGTGCGGCGGTCTACCTGGCCTCAGACGCTGCTTCGTATGTGACAGGGCAGGTACTGGTGGTGGATGGAGGATTTCTGGCCAGTGGGGTGAATCAGTAACCCCACCCCATCTTTGTACGGGGATCGTTTGTTTTCAAGGAGAATCCGCAGGTCCCGGTGACGCATGTGCGGACGTTGGATGACGTCATCGTGTCCTCTACTTCGGCCTCGCGCTCGCCCACTATTCTGCTGCTGGGATTCGGCGTGCTCAGGATTGCAGTGGACGGGGCGGGCGTTTACATCGTAAGTTGGCGGACACGGGAAATTGGCGTTGCGCATGGAATGATCTTCGAACTCAGATCATCAAAATGGAGATGAGCGAGCCTGCCGGAAGCGTTTTGCCGTCGTTCGGCAGGACGGCGAATCCGTTGGCACTGGCGGTGCTGGCCAGGTCGCCCGAACCCTGCCACGGGATGAGGGCGGCGGTTGCGCCTTCGGCCGCGTCCTGATTTCCACCAATGGAGTAGTTCACACGCGCGGGGAGAAAGCGGGTCAGGCCTGCTTTGCCGCGGACTTCATGGGCCAGGCGGGCGAGGACGAATTTCGGGCCGCCGGAAACTTCTCCGGAGAGAGCTGCGATGAGCGGCTGGGCGAAGAGGGCGAAGGTCACGAGGGTAGAAACCGGGTTGCCGGGCAATCCGAAGAAATACTGGTGCGGCAGGCGTCCGAAGACGACGGGGCGTCCCGGCTGAATCTTCGCTCCGGTAAAGAAAAACTCCGCACCCAGATGGTGCAGGGCCTGTTCGACGAAATCATATTTGCCCATGGAGACACCCCCGGAGAGAAGGAGCAGGTCACAGGCCTGTGCGTTGCCGATGGCGGAGACGATGTCTGCCTGGCTGTCGCGGGCGACGGGCAGGAGGAGTGGCTCGGCTCCTGCTGCCTGAATTTGCGCGGCCAGAGAGTAGCTGTTTGAGTTGCGTATCTGGTGCGGCAGCGGGGTGGCTTCGAGCGAGACCAGCTCGTCTCCGGTGGCGAGAATGGCGATGCGCGGTCTGCGGAAGACGGAGGGGCGGGCGTATCCACATGCGGCTGCGGCTGCGATGCGGGAAGCGGTGAGGCGGGTTCCGGCGGGCAGAATCACTGTGCCGGATTTTGCCTCGGCCCCGGTGGGGACGATGTTTTCGCCGGGCTGGAGAGCGCGGGGTTCTTTGAGGCGCAGGCTGGAGGCTTCGACGATGACATGCTCGAGCATGACAACGCAGTCCGCGCCAGTGGGGACGGGTGCTCCGGTCATGATTTCGATGGCCTCGCCGGACTGGAGCGGCGGGCCTTGCCATGCTTCTCCGGCGCGCACCTGGCCGGTGATGCGGAGTGGGTTGCCGGAGCGCAGATCGGTGGCGATGCAGGCGTATCCGTCACGGGTGGAGCGGGGAAATGGGGGCTGGTCGCGGTCAGCAAGCACGGGCGCGGCCAGGACCCGGCCCATGGTTTCGAGCAGGGGGAGTTCCTGTGTCTCCGCAGGGGCAAGTTTTTCTGCTTCTCGCTGAAGGATGCGGATGGCTTCGGCGTAGGTGACGATGTTTTCCGGCATGGTCGCGCTCTTTAGGACAGGGTACAGTGGAAGCGGGGTGGTGGTCAGCCTGAGGGCCTGCCGGGAGGGGTGACGAACTATGGGGTGGAGCAGCCGTCAGCCTAAAAATACAAAATTAATATGCTTTTCGAGGCGGATTTCTGACATTCTTTCTATATAGAGTTGGCAAACTATATAGAGTTGGCAAAAGGGCCGAAATCTCCAGCAAAAACAACCGCCGGCACGCAGCGCGCGTCTTCCTAACAGTTCATCCAATTTACTGAGCAGTCTTTATCCGAAAGGAACATTTCTATGAAGACAGGCCGTCCACAGGGCTACATGACTTTTACTCTGCATGCGCATCTGCCTTACGTTGTCCACCATGGCACCTGGCCGCATGGCCTCGAATGGCTGCTGGAGGCAGCAGCGGAGACGTATCTGCCGCTGCTGCGGGTCTTTCGCAGGCTGGAAGAGGACGGGCTGGCCCTGAAATGCAACATTAATATCACGCCGATTCTGCTGGAGCAGCTGGCGCACCCGACCTTCAGGAAAGAGTTTCCTGAATATCTGAAGCGGAAGATCCTGGCTGCGTGCGAGGACGAAAGCTACTTCCGGCAGAACGGCGAAAAACACTTTGCCCAGACGGCCCGCTATTGGCTCGACTTTTTTGAGCAGGACCTGAAGGACTTTGAGGCGCTGGGCGGCGACATTATCAAGGGCTTCCGGCACTTTAATGATTCGGGCCAGATCGAGGTGATTACCTGCGCCGCTACACACGGGTATTTCCCGCTGCTGGGCACCGATGAGAGCATTACCGCGCAGGTAAAGACGGCGGCAGCTACGCATGAGAAGTATCTGGGCAAAAAGCCGCGCGGCATCTGGGCGCCGGAGTGCGGATACCGCCCGGCAGGACGCTGGCAGGCCCCGGTGGCTCCGGCAGGCGAAGCTTTATGGCCTCCATTTGAGCGCATAGGCGTGGAAGAGGCGCTGGCTGAGGGCGGGATCGAGTATTTCTTTGTGGATTCGCACCTGGTGGAAGGTCCGGTGCGGTTTACGCCCTATGAGTTGAAGGCGGGAGGCCCGGTGGGCGCGGCCGTTGCCACTGAGATTGTAGAAAACGGCGGCAGAGGCTTCTATCAGCCCTACTTTGTGGACGGCCCGCGGGCGCACCAGCATCCGGTGGTGATCTTCCCGCGCGATCCGAAAACCGGAGTGCAGGTGTGGAGCGGTGAAATGGGCTATCCGGGGGACAGCCATTATCTTGACTTCCACAAAAAGCGCTGGCCGGGCGGTCATCGCTACTGGCAGGTGACCCACCCAAAGGTGGACCTGGGCGCCAAGACGCCGTACTATCCCGGGCGCGCAGAGACGCGCACGCTCGACCACGCGAGCCACTTTGTGGGCGTGGTGTATGAGGCATTGAAAGACAGCTTTGGCCATGAGCGCACGCCGATTCTGGCTTCACCGTTTGATGCCGAGCTTTTCGGGCACTGGTGGTATGAAGGGCCTCTCTGGCTGGAGCACGTGGCCCGCATTATGGCGAAAGAAGACATTCCGATTGCGCTGACGAGCTGCGGCGAGTACCTGGACAAGGAGCCACCTTCGGGCTATCTGGCGCTGGAGGAAGGCTCGTGGGGCAAGAACGGGTCAAATGAGGTGTGGCTGAATCCGGACACGGCGTGGACCTGGACGCATATCTATCCGGCAGAGACGCGGGTGCGGGAACTGGCCACCGAAGGCCGCTGGCGCGATGGCGGAACGGGTGAGCGTATTATGAAGCAGCTTTGCCGCGAGCTTCTGCTGCTCGAGTCCTCGGACTGGCAGTTTTTGATTACGACGGCTGCGGCGCGCGACTACGCGGAAATGCGCTTCCAGACGCACGTGAACCAGTTCAAGACAGTGGACAATGCCTGGGAGGAGTTTGCCTCGACAGGCGGCCTGAGAACGGAGACGGAGAAACGCCTGAAGGACATTGAGGAACGGGACAATGTGTTTCGGGATGTGGATCCGGAATTGTGGAAGAAGCGGTAGAACTCAGATTCTTCCGCTCATCATGCAGAAGAGGCAGAGCAGTCCGGGCCCGCTCCGAAGAGCGGGCCCTTTCACCTATGACGGGCTGCTTTAGAGCGAGCTCATGTTCTGCAGGAACTCGGCGTTGTTGCGCGCCTTGCCCAGCTTGTCCACGAGAAGTTCCATGGCTTCCACGGGGGAGAGCGGGTTGAGCACTTTGCGGAGGACCCAGATGCGCTGCAGGTCTTCCTTGGGGATGAGCAGCTCTTCCTTACGGGTGCCGGAGCGCTGGATATCAATGGCCGGGAAGACACGCTTGTCCACGAGCTTGCGGTCGAGGATGATTTCCATGTTGCCCGTGCCCTTGAACTCTTCGAAGATGACTTCGTCCATGCGGGAGCCGGTGTCTACAAGTGCGGTGGCAATGATGGTCAGCGAGCCGCCTTCTTCAATGTTGCGGGCCGCGCCGAAGAAGCGCTTCGGGCGCTGAAGGGCGTTCGAATCCACGCCGCCGGAGAGCACCTTGCCCGATGGCGGAACGATGGTGTTGTAAGCGCGCGCCAGGCGGGTGATGGAGTCGAGCAGGATGACGACATCGCGCTTGTGCTCAACCAGGCGCTTTGCCTTTTCAATGACCATCTCGGCGACCTGCACGTGGCGGGCGGCCGGTTCATCGAAGGTCGAGCTGATGACTTCGCCCTTGACGGAGCGCTGCATGTCGGTGACTTCTTCCGGGCGCTCGTCAATCAGCAGGACAATGAGGACGACTTCAGGATGGTTTGAAGTGATGGAGTTGGCAATGGACTGCAAGAGCATCGTTTTGCCGGTGCGTGGCGGAGCGACAATGAGTCCGCGCTGGCCTTTACCGATGGGTGTTAGCAGGTCCATGACGCGCCCGCTGATGTTGTCGCGGACGGTCTCCATCTTGATGCGCTCTTCAGGGTAGAGCGGCGTGAGGTTGTCGAAGAGGATTTTGTTGCGGGTCTCTTCGGGCGACTCAAAGTTGATGGCCTCGATTTTGACGAGAGCGAAATACTTTTCGCCTTCATGCGGCGGGCGGACGTTGCCGCTGATGGTGTCGCCGGTTTTGAGGTCGAATTTGCGGATCTGGGAGGGCGAAACGTAAATGTCGTCCGGGCCAGGCAGATAGTTGTAATCCGGGGAGCGGAGAAAGCCGTAGCCGTCGGGCAGAATTTCAAGCACGCCCTCGGCGAAGATGTGTCCTTCTTTTTCGCTCTGGGCCTGGAGGATCTTAAAGATCAGGTCCTGCTTGCGCAGGCCGCTTGCGCCCGGGATTTCAAGCTGACGCGCAATTTTGCTCAGTTCGGTTATGTTTTTTTCTTTCAGTTCGGAGATGGTCATTGTCACCTGCGGGAGGTCAAATTATTGTGGGAAGGTTTTTTACTGGAAGGAAATTTCACTTGGTGTTGCAGATGTTATTAAAGCACAAGTTCTGCCAGCAGGGCGCGGCTTATGCCGCGCGGCGCTGCTGGGCCGATGTTTTCTCTTCCGGAGCTGCGATGGTGGATACAGGATTCTCATGGCGGAAACGCACCATGACGTCATTCATCGTGTCCTGGACGCGAGTGTTCGGTTTATGGAGCTTGCGGGTGGCCTTGGAGGCAAGCTGACAAAGCTGATAACGGTTGGAAACATGGGTCAAAGCCCCAAACACCAATTCAGAACGCATGACATTTCTCCCTTATGTATGAAGCAATTCACGGTCCGGGCTTCAAATCGTAAGCAGTGGACCGCCGGGGGCCGAAACTCGCAACATTGCGGCTGGGTATTGTTTCGTTGTCCCGAATCTCTATTTTTCTTAGACGCGCCAGCTGGCGTCTTCGGTCACAAATTTTATTTATGCCAGCCAAAGATATTTCAGCAGGCAGAGCGCAATTCGACAGTCGGGCTTGTAAGGCCAAATCGCGGGTTGTGCAGCTTATGACTCAGGCTTTGTTTTTGATTCTGGAAAAGCCTACCAGCGGCTGACCGGTAAAGTCTCTTGCTTTCCAGTCGCTCTGATGTATGAACGGCACACTTCAAATTAAACCGCATTGGTCGGCAGGTCAACACTTTTTTTATAGGTTGTCCACCGTTTTTCTTCCAAAAATGGGAAATTTTGCTGTGGTTCGGAATACAGCTCCTCCAGAGAAGCACCGTGCTTCATTTTGTCGAAGAATCAATGGCTTGAAGACCAGTAATTTTCTCCCCTGGCACGAAAAAAGTTCTTGATAAGTTCATAATTGTACTATTGTACTAATACATAATGATTATTCGCATCCAGCCTTCCCTGGGTGTTCCGATTTACCTGCAGATTGAGTCGCAGGTGAAACACGCCATTGCCGCCGGGGCGCTCCGGCAGGGAGACGCCCTGCCCCCGGTACGAAAACTGGCGGCGGAGTTGAGGATCAACCCCAATACGGTGGCCCGAGCGTACCAGAACCTCGAACGGGACGGGGTGTTGCGGAGCGTGCCCGGAGGCGGCTGCTATGTAAATGGGGAAAGCCCTGGCCTTCTGCGATCAGAGAAGCTGCGCCGCCTGAAACCTCTGGCGACGCAACTGGCTGTGGAAGCAAAGCACCTGATGTTGCCCCGTGAAGATTTAGTGCAGTTGCTCGAAAGCTCATATGACGAACTGGAGGAAGGGCAATGAGTGATTTGCGCCGGTCATCACACATCTTTATGTCTTTGACATAAATTGCTGTGCCTTTCTCTACTGTTGTTCGGGAGTTGTGGAACCTTATATTACAGGCCTACATCGGACAACATCCGGATTGAATTCTGGGCAGATGAAGCCAGAAATGATGCGGTCGTATCGTTTCCGGTATACTGGCGCGTTCGCTTATGAAGATTCTGGTTTGCATTAAACAGGTGCCGCAAAAGGACGTTCCGCTGAAGCTGAACGAGGCTGGGACGTGGATTCGGGAAGACGTCTCTTATGAAGTGAACGAGCCGGACGCTTATGCTCTGGAAGAGGCACTTCGCCAGAAGGAAAAACACGGTGGCGAAGTCGTAGTCGTGACGGCCGGGCCGGCCAGGGCGCAGCAGGTCTTGCGCGAGGCCTTGGCCAAGGGCGCGGACCGGGCCATTCATCTCGAAGACGACAAGTTTGCCCATCTCGACTCGGTGAACACGGCGCGCGCCATTGCGGCGGCCATTGCCGGGGAGAGCTTCGACCTCATCGTGACCGGGCTGCAATCGGACGACTTTGGCGCGGCGCAGACCGGCGTTCTGCTGGCGGAAATTCTGGGCCTGCCGCACGCTACGATCATCATTGGCATTGAGAAGACCGACTCAGGGCTGCGGCTGAAGCGCGAACTGGAGGCAGGGCACTACCAGTGGATTGAGATGCCATCGCCTGCGGTGCTCACCATCCAGAGCGGCATCAACAAGCTGCGCTATGCGTCGCTGATCGGGATCAAGCAGGCCAAGAACAAGCCGCTGCGCAAGGTGGCATGGGCCGAGGTCGAGCCGAAGCTGGGCAAGAACCTCCAGCAGATTGAGCGGCTGTATGTTCCGGTGAAGCAGAAAAAAACGGAGATGGTGGAAGGGCCTCCGGCGGAAGTGGCGCGCAAGGTGGTGGAATACCTTAAAAACTCAGCGCGCGTTCTGTAGTTCGTGTTTTAATGTTGTGCGAAGTGATTTTCAGGAGATTTTGAGCTCTCTATGGCCAATCTGTACATTCCTGAGGAAGAACGCAATCTCTCTCCCGCAGAAATTGAGGCGTTAGATAAGCGCCGCCAGTGGGGGCTGACCCTGCAGGTCATCGGCGGACAGTTCGCCTTTTTTGCCGTGTTGCTGACCCTGTGGTCAGGGCAGGATGTGACCTACTCTCCGCCAGGCATCCATCCAATGTTTTACTACAACATTCTGGCTGTGGTTCTGGCAGTGGTCTTTGGAGGATGGGGAACGCTGCTGAAGCGCGGCCGTCCGGAGTTCCAGAGCTGGTAGCAGCGAGGTCCTTCGTCGCTACGCTCCTCAGGATGGCAAATAGAAGAGATGCGTAGCGATGACAATTCGGGATCGTAAAGGGGGGCTTCGGCTCCCCTTAAGGTGTGTATGGCAGACACAATCCTTGTAGTGGCAGAGCAGCGGGAAGGCAAGCTCAACCGCGCATCCTTTGAAACGATCGCCGCGGCGCAATCCATCGCAAAAGAAACTGGCTGGCAGGTGGAAGTCGTCCTTCCCGGCAGCAGTATCGCGGCGCTCGCGCAGGAGCTGGCGCAGAAGGCCGTCGCGCGCGTGTATGCGCTGGAGGGCGCATCGCTGGCCGCTTACACCTCAGACGCATACGTCTTTGCGCTGAAGCAATTCATTCACGAGAAGCAGCCGAAGCTGGTGCTCTTTCCGCATACGTATCAGGTACGCGACTTTGCTCCGCGGCTGGCGCTGGCGCTGGACCGCGCGCTGATTTCTGATTCTGTTGGGTACAAGCACGAGAATGGCAAGCTGCTGCTGACGCGGCAGATGTTCCAGGGCAAGTTTGCTGCCGACGTTTCGTTTGCGGGTGATGCGCCGTGGCTGGCCACCTTCCAGATTGGCGCGTTCCGGGGAGAGCAGGCCGAGGCGGGGTCGGCTTCGGTTAAAAACGTTGCGGCCGCCGAGACTACGCCGCGCGTTGTTCCGCACGAGGTCTTTCAGGAAGCGAAGCAGGCGGTTGACCTGTCGCAGGCCGAGGTCATTGTCGCAGTGGGACGCGGTATCAAGGAGCAGAAAAACCTCGCTTTGGCCGAAGAGCTGGCCAAGGTGCTGGGCGGAGAGGTCGCCGCTTCGCGCCCCATCTGCGACAACGGATGGCTACCGCTTGAACGGCAGATTGGCTCCTCGGGCCAGACGGTCGCGCCGAAGCTCTACATTGCGCTAGGCATCAGCGGGGCCATCCAGCACATTGTGGGGATGAAAGGCTCACGCACGATTGTCGCCATCAACAAAGACCCCGAGGCACCGATTTTCGAGATCGCTGATGTGGGGGTGGTGGGGAATCTGTTCGATGTGGTGCCCGCGCTGACCGAGGAGATCAAGAAAGCCAGGGCCGGGGCCTAAGCAAATCCACGGGTCTAAAGTGAACCATCATCGGATGGTTGGTGGAAATTACTTCCAGCATAACGAGAGAGCGCTGGCGATACATTATAGAGTGCCGCGGGCCTTTCTCCGGGGCCGAGCGGCTGCTCCGCCTCTGCGATAATACATACAGGTTGGGGAAAGTCTTTGAGAGCAGGTTCGCCGTTGCTTTCATCTACCCGCGCGGGCGTGGCCTGAGCGGGCCGCCGAATCGGGTTTCCGCCTCACGGTTTTTTCATGGACAGTAAGCTTATTCGTAATTTCGCGATTATCGCGCACATTGATCATGGCAAGAGCACGCTCTCAGACCGCCTGCTGGAGCTGACTGGAGCACTGACTGCCCGCGAGATGCAGGCGCAGGTGCTTGACGCCATGGACCTGGAGCGCGAGCGCGGCATCACCATCAAGGCCCATGCCGTTCGTATGATGTATCCGGCCAAAGACGGGCAGACATACCAGCTCAATCTGATTGACACACCTGGGCATGTGGACTTTTCCTATGAAGTCTCGCGTTCGCTGGCTTCATGCGAAGGTGCTCTGCTTGTTGTGGACGCGTCGCAGGGGGTCGAGGCGCAGACGCTGGCCAATGCGTATCTGGCGATCAACCACGGGCTTGAGATCATTCCCGTCATCAACAAGATTGACCTGCCCAGTGCTGATATTCCGCGCACCCGAGAGATGGTCGAGCAAACCGTAGGGCTGGACGGCAATGATGCCATCCCTGTAAGCGCAAAGACCGGGCAGGGAGTCCCGGACATTCTGGAAGCAATTGTGCATCGCCTTCCTCCTCCCAAGGGTGATCCCGGGGCCCCACTGCAGGCGCTCATCTTCGATTCATGGTTTGACGCTTACCGTGGCGTGATTGTGCTGGCGCGCGTGGTAAACGGAACGCTACGCAAGGGCGCGAAAATCAGGCTGATGTCCAATGGTCGGGTCTTTAACGTGGAATCCATGGGCGTGCTGACCCCTAAGCCGGTCGAAATCAACGAGCTTTCAGCTGGCGAAGTCGGTTTTTTTGTTGCGACGATCAAGAACGTCAGTGACACGAAAATCGGCGACACCGTGACGGAAGATGACCGTCCGGCAGACGCTCCGCTGCCAGGATTTGAAGACATCAAGCCGATGGTCTTCGCCGGTCTGTACACGGTGGATTCGCACGAGCACACGCTGTTGCGCGATGCGCTGGAAAAACTGCGGCTGAACGACTCTTCGTTCTTCTTTGAGCCAGAAAGCTCAGCGGCATTGGGTTTTGGCTTCCGCTGCGGCTTTCTTGGGCTGCTGCACATGGAGATCATTCAGGAGCGGCTCGAGCGCGAGTTCAACCTGGACTTGATTACGACTGCTCCAAGCGTGCGGTACAAGGTCACCATGACCGACGGTACGCTGCTGGAAGTGGACAATCCTTCGCGTTGGCCCGACCCGAGCGAAATCGAACAGGTCGAAGAACCGATCATTACGGCGACAATCCTCACGAATGAGGAATATGTCGGCGGGATCCTGAAGCTGGTCGAGGAAAAGCGCGGGCGGCAGAAGAACTTTGAATATGTTTCGCCCACGCGGGTCATGCTAACGTACGAGCTTCCGCTGAATGAGATTGTGCTCGACTTTTATGACCGGCTGAAATCTGTTTCGCGCGGATACGCTTCGCTGGACTACCACCTCTCCGGCACCTGGATTTCTCCCATGGTGAAGATGGACATTCTGGTCTCGGGCGAGCCAGTGGACGCGCTTTCGATCATTGTCCACCGCGACCATGCCTACGAACGTGGTCGGGCGCTGGTCTCAAAGATGCGCGAGCTGATTCCAAGGCAGCAGTTTGAGGTGGCCATCCAGGCGGCCATCGGAGCAAAGATCGTCGCCCGCGAAACCGTCTCAGCTTTGCGCAAAAATGTACTGGCCAAATGCTACGGCGGCGATATTTCCCGAAAACGCAAGCTGCTTGAAAAGCAGAAAGAAGGCAAAAAGCGGATGAAGCGGATCGGCAAGGTAGACATTCCGCAGGAGGCCTTCCTGGCCGTCCTCAAGGTAGGGGAAGAGAGCAGCCGGTAGGATCCAAACCTTTGCCTGAAGATATCCAAGGGTACCAAAGGTTTCATTGTGCTTTAACCCGTTCTGTGGAAAGCCGAAATCGCAAACAGAGAAGGAGTTTCGGACTGCTTCTCAGGGAATAATTGGCCATGTGCGGATTCCCTATTGAAAATAAAGAACTTGCGAAGCATCTGTCAGGCCGATTCTGAAATTTACAGGATTTTCAAAAACTTTGAGCATGGAAGAGGCAATTCTTCCACATTTTTTTCCACAGGGAAGCGTAACTTGTTCCAAAGCAGGAAGACCCCGGAAGTTACCGGGGTCTCTTCAGGAAATATATCGAAGGTACTACTTCTTCGGGGCGCTGGTCGCCGGATGGGTAGTCGTGTGCGGCGCCGGAGCGGACGGAGTGGCTGTGGTGCCACCGACCGGAGCGGGCACGCCTGACTTCTGGTTATAGGCCTCAATGACGGCCTTGGTGATGTCAGTGGCCTGGTTATACCAGAGGACCGGCGTCTGCTGAGAGCTGACGTCGAGTACCGCCGAGTAGCCATTCTGCTGGGCAAAGCTCTGAAGGACATTGAAGACCTTCTCAGCAAGCTGCTGATAGGTCTGCTGCAGGTCCTGCTGGAAATCGTTCTGGGTGTCTTCGCCGAGGCGCTGGAAGGCCTTTTCCTTCTCGTCAATGGTCTTCAGGCGGTTCTGGCGCTCGGCATCACTGAGGGTGGTGCCGGCAGACTGCAGCTGTTTCTTGAGATTGTCAATCTCATCGCTCATCTGCTTCAGCTCATTCCGCTTGGGGTCGTACTTTTTCTGCAGTTCAGAGAAGTTACGCTGCCCTTCATTCGTCTGCATAACAGCTGGCTGGAACGCGATGATGGCAATTTTGGTCGCGCCTGTAGGGGCCACAGCAGCGGCGCTGGGTGCAGGATCAGTGGCGCCCGCTTGTGCCATGGCAGACAGGCCAAGACTGGACGCGAGCATGCAAACGAGTGCTAACGAACGCTTCATGGAAATCGGAAACTCCTTCGGTTCTTGGGTGTATCGCCCGCATTTCTGTGCGGAAGCGGACTTTTTCGCTCCCTGGCATTTTCCCGTCTGAGGCGCTTCTTGCAGGCTGCCCCCTGGCCAGCGAGGCCGGAAGCACAGACAGAAACACGGACAGAGGACATTCTCAGGAACTCAAACGAATTATATAGAAATCAGGGTACAGGCGGTCAAATAGATTGCACGGGGGTGAAAATGCGCTTCGGTCGGCAGCCACGATGCTAATCGCTCATATAAATCTCAGGGCGATGGCCGATGCGGAGGACAAGGGCGGTGAGTACAGAATCCTGCAGAGAGCAAATGATGCGATGATACAAGCATAGCAACTTCTGCTTTCCGCGTTTTCCTCATTGCGTTATGACGTAGACTCATAGCGATGTCACCTGCGCGGAAACTTTTATTGGAGCCAGATGGTCCTGAGCAGGAAAATGTCTCGGCCGCCACACAAAAAATGCGCATGCTGCGCTCGCTGGTCTGCGGCAACAAATATGAAAAAGCAGCGCGCATGCAGGGCGCGACCCTGATTGCCGGAGTAGATGAGGTGGGCCGCGGATCGCTCTTTGGATGCGTCGTGGCAGCAGCGGTCATTCTGCCGGAAAACACCCGGATTCGCGGACTCCGCGACTCCAAGCAGCTTCTGCGCGAAGAACGGGAGCGGCTGGCGAAGATCATCGAGCAGAAGGCCATTGCCATCGCCATTGAAGAAGTAGATGTGGAAACCATAGACCGCATCAATATCTACCAGGCTTCCAGGCTGGCCATGACAGGCGCCGTTGCGAAGCTCGCGCCGCAGCCCGACCATCTGCTGGTTGATGCTTTGCGGCTTGATCTGCCCTGCGCACAAACCAGCGTGATCTACGGAGATTCGTTGTCTATCTCGATTGCGGCGGCATCGGTAGTAGCCAAACTCTATCGGGACCAGCGCATGCGCGAGTTCCACGAAATTTATCCTCAGTACGGGCTGGCATCGCACAAGGGTTACAGCACACCTGAGCACCTGGCGGCACTCGAAAAGTACGGCCCCACTCCGCTGCACCGGAAGAGCTTCCGGCCTGTGGCGCAGACGTCTCTGCCGTGGAAAATGCAGATGGACGAGACGCAGCCAGGCTTCAATTCTTGCAACCTGCAAGCGTAGTTGCAAAAATAGAGTCAGTCCCTTTCAACTAGATGGCCCGATTCATTTCCAGCGCGCTGGTGTCTGCATTTTTGTGTATTGCTTCGTTCGGTGCGAACGCGCAAGGTGCTCCTTCCGCTTCAGACAAGGTGTGGCACAGCGATGTTGAGAAGGGAATCGAGGGCCAGCTCGCAACATGGCCGGAAGCAAAGTACCCCGTAGATTCCGCGAAGGAATACACCCTCGCCGAGCTGGTAGACCTGGCCGAGGAGCACAATCCTGAGACGAGGGTGGCGTGGCAGCAGGCCAAGGCACGAGCAGCAGCGTTGGGCATTGCCCGCAGTGAATGGTACCCGGTAGTTGCGGCAGTGGCGGTGGCCAATACCACCCAGACCTATATTATGTTTGCCACACAGTTCTACCGCCAGGTGTTTGGCAGCTACACGACGGTAGTACGCCTGGAATATCTTGTGCTTGATTTTGGCGGACGAAGCGGCGCGATTGAAGCGGCCAAGGCTAACCTGCTCGCAGCCAATCTGGCATTCAATAATACGCACCGGAAGATCATCTTCGATGTGATGTCTGCCTACTACCGGCTGCTGAACGCAATGGGACAAAGGGCGGCTGCGGAAGTTAGCCTGAAAAATGCGCAGGCCGATGAAGATGATGCGGAAGACCGTCTGCGGCATGGACTGGCCACCAAACCGGATGTTCTGGAAGCGCGTGCAGCCACAGCCCAGGCCGAGTATGATCTGCAGGCGGCCATTGGCAGTGAAGCAATTGCACATGGAGATCTTGCGACGGCCATGGGGCTTTCGCCCGCAACGGAGTTCCGGGTGCAGGACATCAGCAAGCTTGAGCTTCCCAGGGACATGGCCGGGGCCGTAGATGAAGCCATTGATGAGGCATTTAAACAGCGGCCTGACCTGCAGGCGCAGCTTGAGCGGTTGCGGGCGGCGGAGGGGCGTCTGAAGGAAGTGCGGTCGGCCTGGTTCCCCACCTTGAGTCTGAATGGGGAAGCCGGCTACACGCGCGCGCTCGGAATGCAGGACAACCTGGCAGGCATTTATGGCGCAGGCAGGCTTTGGAACGCGAACCTTTCGCTGAAGTGGACCATCTTCGACGGGACGCGCCGTGAGCATGACATTGCGCAGGCGCGGGCAGAGAAAGCAGCCGCGCAGGCTGAGATTGATTCCATGCGTGACCGGATCGCCGATGAAGTCTGGACAGCGTACACCAACATGAAGACAGCGCAGCGGCAGCAGCAGGCGGCAGCCGCGTTGCTGGATTCGGCCAATGAATCGTATGCGGCGGCGCGCGAGTCGTACAGTTATGGGGTCAGAAATTTGCTGGATGTCGTCTCAGCGCAGAAGGCGCTGGCGCAGGCCGCCTCAGAAGACGTCACAGCGCGATCGCAGCTCCTGCTTCAGTCGGCCAATCTGGCTTTCGAAACGGGTGAGCTCATCAGCGCGCCGCCTGGAAAGACAATTCCATGAAAAAGAATGTTCGCAGACCCGTTGGCTTGCTATGGAAGGCTGCTCCGTTCTGTTTGTTCCCGTGGATGGAGGGATGCGGGCGGGCACCGGCCTTTAGCATTCTTGGGTCTTTTTTCCCGGCCTGGCTGGTGTGTATCGCCTCCGGAATCATTCTTGCCTTGATAGCGTATTGGGCCTTCACGCAGTGGAGGATTGCGAGTGAAATCAGGCCGGCCATTGTCGTGTATCCCTGTCTGGCGGCCTTCTTTGCATTCACGCTGTGGTTGGTGTTTTTCAGTTGATGAAGATTATGGCGCTTTCAGAAGAAAACCGGCAGCGCATTGGACGCGGCATCAGCATCGCGGCGATTGTGCTTGCAGCCATTGCCGGATGGCTCGCACTGCGTGACACCACGGAGAATCCGCGCACGGACGATGCCGAGGTATTTGCAAACTTTATTGGCGTTGCCCCTGTAGTAAGCGGTCCGATTATGAAGCTGAATGTGGCCGACAACCAGCAGGTGAAGCAGGGCGACCTGCTCTTTGACATTGACGAGCGGCCGTATGCCTATGCGCTGGAACATGCCAGGTCGGAGCAAGCAGCACTGGAAGGCGAGATTGTAGACGAGAGCCGCACCATTGCCTCCCAGCAGAGTGCCGTGGATGTGGCCAAAGCCAGCACCAGAAGCGCGGAAGCCAACGTTGCCCGCGCGACTGCAGCGATGGACGAGGCGAAGGCGGAGGTGGCGCACGCAAAGGCCGTCGTAGACCAGGCGGCCGCGGACCTGGCTTATGTGACGAACAATCTGCATCGCATTGAGCCGCTCTTGGTGAAACAGTACGTTACGGTAGACCAGGTGGACCAGGCCAGAACGCTTGTCGTCACGCGGCAGCAGGCATGGGAGCAGGCGAAGTCCCAGCTCGCACTTTCGCAGGCGCGGCTGGATTCCGCCACCGCGCAATACAAACAGGCCGAAGCCATGCTGGAACAGAGCCATCAGCAGGTGGCCCAGGCTACGCACGCCGTCACGACCCTCGAACCGCTCGTAGCACAGCGTACGGGGCGCAGTTCAGCCATTGATATGGCGCAGTACAACCTCGACAACTGCCGCTACTACGCTCCTTTTGAGGGACGTGTGACCAACCTGACGATCTCAGAAGGTGCCTACGCCCATGCCGGGCAGCAGGTATTTACGCTGATTGATACGCGGGTCTGGTGGGTGGTGGCAAATTTCCGCGAGACACAGCTGAAGCACATCCGTCCCGGAATGAAGGCCGATGTCTATGTGATGTCGCGGCCAACCGTACGCCTGCGCGGAGTGGTGGAGAGTGTTGGCTTCGGCGTTACTCCGGATGCTGATATCGTGGGACGCATCTCTCAGGGGCTGCCCGATGTGCAGCGCACGCTGAACTGGGTCCATCTGGCTTCGCGCTTTCCGGTCCGGGTGCGAATTGAAGACCCCCAGCCCGACCTTCTACGCCTGAGTGAGTCGGCTGTAGTGATTATTCGCGGCAAATAGGAATGGCCACCTCCGTCGCAGTGACGCGCACAGACACAAGAAGCTTTGCGTCGTGGTTTTCTGATTTCCTGAAAAAAGAGCTCGCGCCTTATCCGGGACGCGGCTTTATGGTTGCGCGCATGGTGATTGCCGCGACCATCACCATGGTCCTCATCATGACATTTCGCGTACCCGGGGGCGCCACAGGGCCACTGTACGCGTTTATGATTTCCCGCGAGGACCTGGGATCCACTGCGAAATCAGCCTTCAAAGTAATTGTCGCCTTTCTGCTTTGCGGGCTATTTGTTCCTTTTGGCGCGGTCATGTTCGCCTCCATGCCACTCACCCACTTTTTGTGGGAGATGGTGAGCATCTTTCTTATCTTTTTCCTCATTCGTACCCTGGGCGATTACAGCGTCGCCAGCGGCGTTGGCTTTATCGGGACCTCGGCCATTGCTCTGTGGTATCTGCCGGGCCCGGCAGAAATGAATGTCGAGCAGTCTCTGTGGCAGGTGGCTGCTCCCGCCATCGGGGCCGCAGCGGCCTTCTGTGTGGAGGCCGTTTTCCACGCATTTCGCAAGCAGGACCAGATACAGATCGGTCTCGAAGCCCGCCTGCAAACGCTGGAAGCGCTGCTTGAAGACTATGCGCAGGGCAGAAGAATTTCCGCGCAAACAGAACGCAGCCTTACTCGATATGCGATGGTCGGCGTTGGATCGCTGCGCACGTTTCTGGCACGCTCCAGCCATTCGCCTGATTATCAGGAGAGGATGACGGCACTCGTGTCCGTGATCGGCCGTGCCATAGACTTTGCGGCCGCCATGCTGCATGCGCACCCACAGGTATTACCGGAAGACAGGCCTGTCGCGGCAAGGATTGCGCGGCATATCGCCGATATCCGGCAGTGCCTCAGCACTGGCTGCAAGCCCAGCGAGCTGAATCTGCCCAGTGCATCGGGCGGCGTCGTTCTGCTGAGGGAGCTGGGCCAGATGATTGCGCTGGTCCCGTATATATTTGAAGGGTCCATCTCACTTGACCAGTTCCGCGCCTTTGCTCACGCACCGCGGGAAAAAACACCCATCTTTGTTCGTGATGCGTTCACAAATCCTGAGCATGTGAAGTTTGCATTAAGCGGATGCCTGGCCGGCATGCTCTGCTATGTGCTGTATGTAGTACTGGCATGGCCGGGACTGGCGACATCCGTGACCACGTGCGTGCTCACGGCATTGTCCAACATTGGCTCATCCCGGCAGAAGCAGGTCCTTCGTCTCGTAGGTGCAGTCATTGGCGGTTTTGTATTTGGGATGGGCGCACAGGTTTTCATTCTCCCTTACATTGATTCGATCACCGGATTTACTGTGCTTTTCGCGGCTGTTTCCGCCGTGGCTGCGTGGGTGTCTACCTCCAGTCAGCGCCTTTCCTATTGCGGACTTCAGATTGCACTGGCCTTCTATCTGATCCATGTCAATGATTTCACCGTTCAAATGTCGCTCTCGATCGGACGCGATCGCGCGATTGGTGTACTGCTGGGCATTGGAATGATGTGGCTTGTCTTTGAGAGACTGCACCTGCGGACGGCTGTCTCCCAGATGGTGCAGACATTTACCAAAAATCTGCGACTCATGGCAGACCTGACGGTGCTGCGGGTCGGGCCTGATGATCCGGCGTCTATTGCGTCGTCGCGCCGCCTGCGGGCCCGCATTTATGCCAATTTTGCCGGCGTGAATGCGCAGGCAGATGCCGTGCCCTTTGAAGTCGGACCCCGGCGTGCCGTGCATATGGCGGCACGCGACCACATCCGCCGCTGGCAAGCCATGCTGCGCACTTTTTATCTTCTTGAGTTGGCTCTGCTGCAATACCGGGCCTTCGGACAACTGGAAACGCTGCCGGAAGAGATTCGAGCATCACTCGAGGACTTTCAGCAATCCTGCGCCGCCATGCTTTATACGATGGCAAGCTATATCGAGTCGCAGCATGAGGATGCACCGGAAGCGAGCCGGGGAGAGATCGGCCACCCCAGATTACCCAGTCAGGTCGAGTCATTACCGGGTACATCACAGGAAGGAAGCATCGCTTCTATCACGCGCGAATTGACCTCTATTCTCGAGGGTATGCGTGAAGACATGCTTCGCGCGCCGCTATTTGCCGTAGAGTAGTGTGGACGCCGGAAAATGAAGATTGGAGCAGGGAACTAGTGCCGTAAGCTGCGAATTTGCCGCCGGAGAGTAGCGATTTCGCGCCGAGTGCTGCGGAAGACCGGGATAATGTAGGCCCGGGACATGCGTGGGAGTGCATGGAACATCGAGATCAGCATATTCAGCTGGTCTTTTTTGGCCGCCAAATCTCTTTCCAATGCGGCAAGCAACTGACCGCGCTCCGGGGTCTGAGCGTTGAGCATTATCCAATGGTAACCATATTCAAGGCGCATTGTCATCCCGCAAATTGCCGATTGTTCTCTGACCGGTTACAAATTGGAACCAGGGACAGCACGAATCCCATCACTGAAAATTAGCTGAATACAAGCCTAAGCCGAAATCATCGCCACGGCAAGCAGGGCGAGCGCCATTCCTGCTTTTTGGCTTCGGGTCGCCCGCTCCTTCAGCAGCCAAATTGCCAACAGAATGGTCCCGGCGGGGTACAGGGAAGAGAGGATGGCGGCTACATCCAGTCGCCCAGCCAGCGAAGAAGCGGTATAAAGCAGGTTGCCAGAGATGTCCAGCAGGCCGGCAGCGGTCGCCAGCGGTAAAATGTTCATCCATCGGACGCCCGGGCTCCGCAATGGGGTGTTTCCTCGCCATGCTATATAGATGCCGAACGCAACCGCACAGGCGACAGAGCCTATGCGGGAAAAAGTCAGCGCCCAGAGCAGGCCGCCTTTCCCTCCAAGGTGAAGGAAATACAGCAGGAAGCCGAAGCACACGCCCGATGCTGCCCCAAAACCGAGGCCATGCGGATGGACTTCCGCAGACGGAGCATAAGCGATCAGCCAGATGGCCGCTATAGCAACAGCAAACCCGGCAAACTGGAACACGGTCGGACGGCCATAACTGAAAAGTGACGCCACCACCGGAACCACCGCCGTCAGAACGCCGGAGAGAGCGGCGACAAGCCCCATGGAGCCGAGAGACAGCCCCTGATAGAGAAAGAGCAGGCCCACTCCGCCTGCCAGTCCGGCAAGCAGGCCGTAAATCACGGTTTGCTGCTGAGGCACAGCGGGGTGAAAAGCAGCCAGGGCGAGCAGAAGCAGCAAAAGCCCCAGGCCATGGGCAATCATGACAATCAGGGCGGAAGAAGCCCGGCGCGTGACCAGGCCTCCGCAGAAATCCGAGGCGCCCCAGACGGCGGCGGCGCCCAGGGCCAGACCGGGGCCACTCATCAGCGCATGGAAGCGGAGGGATAGTAACCGTCCCTCGCGGTTACATCCAGTCCTGGCGCCTCGACCACGACAGTGATCTTGTGGAACTTATCGCTCATCATGTTCGCATGCGTGTAGTAGCCGAGGAAGTACTGTGTACGCGCCGATGATGAAATGGTCGCGAAGCTCTTCTGGATGCCGTTCTCTGAATACTGCGATTCAAGAGCGCCGCCCGTCGCCAGCGCGAACTTGGGGAGGATATTGTCACGCATGGTAGGCACAAGCGGAATGTGCCACTTGTCCAGATAGCCGACGCCCCACATGGCAGAGTCGCCCACCAGTGTGCCATAAAGCACGATGTTGTTGGTCAGCAGATAACGGACGACCTCTTTGTAAGAGGCTTTGCTGCCGGACTCTTTGCCATCGCTGATGACGTAGAGGACGCGCAGGTTCTGCTTCGGCTGCTGGGCCAGCGCCTTGGCTGCTTGCAGAATGGCGTCGTTGAGCGGATGGACTTCCTTCGGGATGGTAATGAAACCCATGTTCCCGCGCTGCGGAGCAACGTTCGGGTCTACGAGCTTCCCGTTGATGGTCGGGCCGTTATCGAGCGGCCCTCCGGGTGAAATGACGCCCATATCGCGTCCGGAAGCCTTGGCACTTTGCAGAGCCGCGGGCAGTCGGGCGCCCTGGGCTCCGGTGAACTCGGTGATCATGCGCGGACTGCTGTTGTAGGCAAAGATGGCGACCGAGTCCGCTGGGGTAAAGGCACCCGTGGCGGCAGAGAGGGCCTCGTTGACCTTCCTCATCACGTCAGAGGGCAGGGTCTGGTCAATCACAAAGGCGACCGAAAGGGGACGCGGGTCTACCGAGAAGAAGGAAATCTTCTGACGAACACCATCCTCATAAATTTTGAATTGCCGCCAGGTAAGTCCAGCAACGGGCTGGTGCTTCTTGTCCCGCACTGTCACAGGAACATCAATATAGGTAACAGGCACGCGGATGAGGAAGCCTCGTTGCTCGCCTGGTTTTGGAATATAAGGCGCTTCCTGCTGCGGGGCAGTATTCTCCGGCTGCTGCGATGGCGCGGCGGTCTGGGTGTCAGAAGAAGAAATAGGTCCTGTTGGAGCCGTCGGCGCGGGCGCTGGAGCGGCCTGCTGCTGCAACGCCTCAGAGGACGTACCTTTTCCAGGCGTGATTTGCCCTTTTATGTTCGACAAATCAGACGAACTGGCTGGCTGGGGCGCTGGCGCGTCCGGAATGCTCTGCTGTTGTTGCTGAGGTACCCCCAGCATGGAAAAGGCCAGCAATACTGCCAAGGCGCCTTGCATCGTTTAGAAAAACCCCCAACATCTTCCGCGTAACTTTCTGCCTTGCATAAGATTACAGCAGAACAACCGCGCTTCCTTCTTAGATGCTCGAGGCCTCCGTTTGGTGAGTGCTCCCGGAGGACCTGCTGCACCTTTAAGACTATCAAATAGACGCAGTGCGGGTGTTTGTGGAGCGAAATGAGTCTTTGTTATTTCCCTGGCTCAGGTATAAATGGCCGTATCCAGCATTTCCTTGATCACACCAAGCCCTTGCCCTCTGAGCCCTGACCCCTAATCCCTGCGCGTGTAATAGACCTTTCTTCACCGTACTCCGTCCAATACAGTAGAACCATGTTGCGGCGCAGTCCCATTTTTGCCTTATTGTCGGTCATGCTGTTTCTGGTGCACGCCTATGCCCAGGAACCTGGCTCTCCGGACGCTCCTCCAGTGAGCAACGCTCCGGATACTACCCAGCAGGTGGATACAGCCACGCCGACCTTCAAGGCCAATGCCAACCTTGTCAGTCTCTACTTCACCGTCCGGAACAAGCAGGGCGGTCTGGTTTCAAACCTGACCAAGGACGACTGCACCATCCTCGAAGACAAGCAGCCGCAGAAGATCAAAAGCTTCAACCCGGAAACGGACCTCCCGCTCACGCTGGGCATTCTGCTCGACACAAGCGGCAGCCAGCAGAATGTGCTCCCGATGGAGCAGCAGACGGGCGCGGCATTTCTCAAGCGCATTCTGCGGGCGAAGGACGAGGCCTTTCTTGTCTCCTTTGATGTGCAGGTGAACCTGCTGCAGGACTACACCAGCAGCCCGCGCCTGCTGGAAAAGGCGATGGACCAGGCGGAGATCAACACCGGTGGGGGAGGCGGTGCTATCGGTGTGCCCGGTATGGGGCAAGGCCCTGTCCCGGTGCATGGCGATCCCAAAGGCACCCTGCTTTACGATGCGGTCTATCAGGCATCTGACAAGCTGCGCTCTGAGACTGGCCGCAAGGCCCTTATTCTGCTGACGGACGGCGAAGACCAGGGGAGCATGCACAAGCTCTCTGAAGCCGTGGAAGAAGCGCAGAAATCGAATACCATCATCTACGCGCTGCTGATTGCTGATCGCGGCTTCTACTACGGATATCAGATGGGATATACCGGCGCCTCCGCGCTGAAGAAGATGGCCGAAGAGACAGGAGGCCGCATGATTGACGTGGGCAACAACGGCAAGAAGATGGAAGCGGCCTTCCAGCAGATTGAAGACGAACTGCGAACGCAGTACCTGGCCAGCTACACCCCGACCAATGCCAAAATGGACGGCAGCTTCCGCAAGCTGGACATCTCCTGCAAGGGAGACGGATTAAAGGTACAGGCGCGCAAAGGTTATTACGCGATGCCGGCCGAAGATGAGGCACAGTAGATTGTTTCTGCTCCAGATTGCACATGGAATCGTGCTGCACCAGAAATCAGCGCACTTATGAAATCAAATGTGGCGCTCAAGCTGGAATTAAACCTTCTGCGAGAAGCGCGAATTCTCGCAGCGGAAGGAAGTACCTCTGCCAGTGCCTTGCTGGCGTAGCAACTTAAGCATGTAATCCGAAATCGAAAGGGACATGAGCAGGCACCGCCGCGCTATCAGCTGGTTATGGAAGGGCTTTGATCTAAATTGGGTTCCAACTAAGTCTCGCAGCCGAGCTGCATGAGCGGTAAGGGGTTGGTTTAGCAGATTCCCCGTTAGGAAGGAACAGAAACCGGTCTCTCCCTCCGCACACCTGTAGCGTGCAGCAGTGCGGCAAGCGCAAGCATGATGAGTCCCAGCCCGCAAACGCCGCTCCATCCCCAATGTGCCCATGCGATCGTGGAGAATAGCGAGCCAAGCGATCCGCCCATAAAGTACACCGTCATATAGATGGTGTTGATGCGGCCGCGTGCCCCGGGCTTGAGACCGAAGATGCGCGTCTGGTTGGAGATCTGTGTGGCCTGCATGCCGAGATCGAGCACAACCACGCCAAACACCAACCCGGCCATGTGATATCCGAAGATCCAGAGAACACAGAATCCGGCAGCAAGCAGGCCTAACCCGAGAGTGACGACAGCGCGCGAGCCATGTTTATCTGACACGCGTCCGGCAACAGGCGCAATCAGCGCGCCCGTTGCTCCCAGGATGCCAAAGCTCCCGGCCACACCCGCTCCCAATCGGTAGTGGTTCGACCCGAGGAGAAAGACCAGCGTTGTCCAGAAGGCGCTGAAGGCACCAAAAGCCAGTCCTCCCAACACGGCGGACTCACGCAGAAGCGGTTGCGTGCGGGTCAGCGTCCACAGCGAGCGCAGCGCATCGCGATAAGGCAGCGGTGTGTGCGGTGGAAGTTTAGGAAGCCTGCGCACCATAAGAAAAACAAAGGCAAAGCTGGCAATGGCGGCAAAGAGAAAGACCGAGCGCCATCCCAGAAACGATGCGATCCAGCCGGAGACGGTGCGCGCCAGCAGAACGCCGAGCAGAAGCCCAGTCATGACGGTGCCGACAGCGCGTCCGCGCTCCTCATCGCTGGCAAGCTCGGGCGCAATGGGCACGATGACGTGCGTGACTGCTGCCGTAAGCCCAATGGCCACACTGGCGGCAATCAGCACCGCAAGAGTCGGAGCAAAAGCGCACAACAGTGCAGAGAGTGCCACCCCGGCGAAAAGACGGACCATCAGGCTGCGCCTTTCCACCACATCGCCCAGCGGAACAAAGGCGAGAATGCCAAGTGAGTAGCCCACCTGGGTAGCCACTGCAACCGAGCCCATGCTGCCGTGTTCCACGCGCAGGCTGCGTGACATTTCCAGCAGCAGCGGCTGGTTGTAGTAGATGTTGGAAACGCTCACGCCGCACGCCATCCCCAGAAAGGGCAGCAGGCTGTGATGCCGCGGATGCAGCTCTACTGGCGCTTCGGGAACGATTTCGATGTCTGCCAAATCTCAGTTTAGATGATGGAAGAACGCTGTTGGTGAAGGCCCTCGATGCCTGGTTGCTCGACTGCCCTGCATGGCAAGTTGGGAAGTTGCCCCTTTCAGGCCCGCTTTGAATGGGGCAGACGTTCTGGCCTGGAATTCAGCTGGCCTTCTGTAATTTGCGTGGCGCAAACTGCTTGTACTCAAACTTCAGATATGCCTCGTTGATGGGCTTTTCATGCAGTAGTAATTCTGTGGACTTAAGTTCGGGGTTCGCATGGAACCACTGCTTCGCCTTGTCATCATGCAGCAGGTTCAGCAGCGCCAGTAAAGACATGCCCTGGTGATGTGCCATCCATTCCCGCGTGAGTTGGGGGTCTTTTTTCGAGCGCATAAAGTCGGCAGCCTCATAAAAGCCAAATGCGCCGACCCATCCCTGACTGGCCATGCGGCGTAGGTTGCGAATGGACTCGGCTGTGTCCACCCCGAGCGCAAGAAATGTGGAATAAGGCGAAACGACTGGGCCAGCGCTGGCGTCGTATTTGAGCGCGATCTGCGGTATTCCAAACGCCTGATAGTGGTAATGGCCGTCCTCAGTTTTTTCGGCGTAGCCAGATTCTGAAATACCCCACGGAATGCGGTGCTCACGCGCGTACGCCTGCTGCACCTGGACCACCGAATCCAGCGTGCGCGACACCAGCGTGTCAGGATAGCTGCGCATCCAGAGTGACGGCATAAGGTATTCGAACATCGTGCCGGTCCAGGAGAGCAACACCATCCGCCCGTACGCCAGTGTGTGTGCGCGCGCCATCTTGAACCAGACCTGCTGGGGAACTTCACCCTTCGCGATGGCAATAAAGGAGGCGATACGCGCCTCGGACGCAAGAAGGTCATAGCACGCAGTATGCAGCTTGTTCGCGCTGACATCGTACCCAATCGAGAGCAGCATGCGGCCCTTCTGCAAAAGGAAGGAGAAATCCATTTCCGTAATCAGGCGTGATGCTTCATCAGCAATGATGTGAAGTTCCCGCACCAGAGCACGCAACCGTTCTTCAGCGGCTGGTAGCAGCGAACGCAGTTTTTCTCCCAGGACCAGATTGCTGTTCTCATCTCCCGTGGCCCATGCGCGTGAAAGCCGCCCCCTGAGTTGTTCCGCAAAGCTGGCCGCCTGTTCCAGGGCCGGGAAGATGGTTTCGTCACGCAGGCCGAGCTGGGCGACGGAGCGCAGTGGAGCAAACTCCGGCAGCAGCCACGGCATGTAACCTTCGATCAGCTCCTGCGTGCTGCGAATCCTGACCTGCATCTCCGTGGCCCACCACGGGTCTTCGCTTTCCGGAACAGCCAGGCCACCCCACACGACAGCGTCCGTCTGCATCGCCCATTCAATCCAGTTTTCTGGTTTGGCGGACAATTCCGGAGGGGCCGCTATCTTTTTGGTCAGCCCCGGGACTTCTTCACGCAGCAGCGAGTAGAAGACATGCAATCCATGGAAAAGTTTTGGTGAGACCAGCTGCTCCTTTAGCAGAGAGAGTGCTCCGCTGCGAAGCGTGTACAGGGATGCGACCAGGTTGCCGTTGTCTACAGAAGAAACGAAGGCAGGCTGGAATGCCTTTAATGTTTTGGTGTCGTACCAGTTCAGGAGATGTCCGCGGAATTTCTCAAGCTTTGCAATCGTCGCAAAACTTGCTCGCGTCAGTGTGACGAACTCCGGCACAGTGAGAAAGCCGAACTCCACAGCCGCCTGGCGCGCATTGAGCAGCAGGCCCAGGTTGGTGGGCGACACACGCGCCGCCTCAAACAGTCCCTCTTCTTCTACGTTGTCCGGAATCAGATAATTGTGGCCCTCACCTCCGAACTGATAGAAGTACCGCCAGATGCGCAGCGCATGCTCCCGCAGAAAGGCCTCGTCATGTTTTGACAAGCGGCGGGCTTTATCGCGCGAAGGCTGGTTGAGCCAGTAAGTGATGCCGCCTGAAAATCCCCATAACACAAGAATGGGCGTCGCAATCAGCAATGCATAAGGTGACACCGCCAGAATAATGACGGCCAGAATAATGGTGAACAGCGGAATCAGGGCAAGATAGCGGTCCACCGGCGTAGTGCGCTGCGCAGCGCCCTCCGCTTCTGCCGCTGTCTCCCATTCCAGAAGACGCTGCCCGGTAATAAAGCGGCGCACCAGTGAGCGGACAATCGCGTCAATGGTCAGCATGGTCTGGTGCGGTAAGAAGATAAGGTTCAGCAGAGTAATAAAGGCACCCTGCAGAAAGCCATTGAATGCCTCGCGCACGGCCCCTTGCTGTTCACTGGCAAGAGCACGCCCGGCGCTGAAGAGCAGTTGCACAAACGTAGGCAGAAAAAGCAGCAGAAGCGTAACCAGCGTCCAGTAAAGCGGCCCGCCCGGCAGACCAAGCCATCCACTGACAAGCAGAATCATCGTCATCGGCTCAACCAGTGATCGGCGCAGGTTATCAAAAATCTTCCATCGTGAAATGGTCGAGATGGGGTTGCGCACATAATGGCCAGACTCGTCCGGAACGCGCCCGAAGAGCCACTGCACTATCTGCCAGTCACCGCGCACCCAACGATGTTTGCGCCGCGTGTATGCCGAGTAGTGCGACGGATAATCATCAATCACTTCAATATCTGTCGCTAGCCCGGCACGCGCGTATGCGCCTTCAATCAGGTCATGACTCAGCAGAGCATTGCGCGGGAAACGCCGGTCGAGCACGGCATGGAGCGTGGCGACTTCATAGATGCCTTTGCCGGTAAAGATGCCTTCGCCATACAGGTCCTGATACACGTCGGAAATCGCGCGTGTGTAAATGTCGAATCCGGTCTGGCCCGAATACGTTGCGGCCAGCCGCGAGCGCGACGCCGAATGCACGCTCACGCCCACGCGCGGTTGCAGAATTCCATATCCATCCGTGACGATGCGCTTTTCCGGTTCAATAATGGCGCGGTTCAGCGGATGTGCCATCGCCCCGATCATCGCATGCGCCGAACCGCGCGGAAGCTGTGTGTCTGAATCGAGCGTGATGATATACCGAACGTGCTTCAGCACCTCCAGATTGCCGGCCTTCTCCGGAAAGGCGTCGAACTCGCCCAGCAGAAACTTGTTCAGGTCCAGCAGCTTGCCGCGCTTGCGCTCCCAGCCCATCCACACCCCCTGCTTCGCATTAAAGATGCGATGCCGGTGCAGCAGCAGGAAAGAGCCGTGCTTTGGCGAGCGATAACGCGCGTTCAGGTCATTGATGAGCGAAACGGCAAGATCAACCAGCGGGTCTGTGTCGTTCTCGCGCGGACGCGTAATCGAGTCTGGTAAATCCGTCAGCAGAACGAAATGCAGGTTGGGGTCCTGGTTGGCAAGGAAGCGTACTTCCAGATCCTGTACCAGCTCGCGCGTTTGTTTTTCATTCAGAAGCAGTGTGGGAACGACCACCAGCGTCGTACATTCGGGCGGAATGCCGCCGCTGAAATCGAGCTTGGGAAGGGCATGCGCCTTAAAGAGCGAAGTAACTGTGTTGTTCACCAGATCTACCGCGCCCTGCGTCACTGGCAGCAGCATCAGAAGGAAAGCCAGCGCCAGGCTGCCAAAGATTGGGTACGTCGGCACAAGCGGCAGCAAAATGGCCGCAATCAGAATGACGGTAAGGACCTCAATCGAGCCAATATAAAAATCGTCCGCATTGCGCTGTATGGCCAGTCGCAGGCGATCCAGCATGCGCGGGCTGTAATGGATCCGCTTGGAAAGCTCGCGAAAACCTTTATCAATCAGGTAGTAACCAATGTGCGCGCGCCGCAGATAGAGGCGCGGATCAGCAATCTGCTGCTGCTGCGCGTTTTGTGCCATCTCCAGGGCGCACCTGGCAACTTCCAGTTCCGTCACCTCCGAGTACTCCGCAATTTCAGCCACGCGCTTGCGGTATTGCTCGCGGCTTTCAAAGTCCATGTGCAGATAGGCCTGCGCGGGGTCCTGTTGCAGCACAGGTTCAAAAACCACCGACTGCTCAATCAAGGAAGCCCAGGGAGCAAAACTGATGTCCCGCAGTGCCTGAATACGAGTGCGCAGTATCTCCGCCGTGCCGGCGGCGGCCGACCCGGGAGTGTGCAGGCGGGCACTGGCCTGCGAGAGGATCCACTCCAGCAACAACAGCTTCAGCATCACAGGAAGCACCCACAGCTCCTGCAGTTGCAATGCGTCTACCTTCTGCACTTCATCCAGAAAGGCCAGCAGAGCATCATCCGACCAGGCAGAATGCGCCGCGTTAAGATACGCAGCGGCCACTGCAGCAACACGAGGCTCTTCGCCTTCTTTCTGGACCACGCGCGGCAACTTCTCAATTCTGCGCCGGACCGAAAATGCCTCAATCACTACCGCGCGAAACAGGCGCGGATTTTCGCGGATCTCGAGCAGTGGCTCGGGACCGGGATCAGGTCCCGGATCATACGCATCCAGTTCATCAAATAAACGGTCGAGCGAGTCGCGCGCAGCTTCAATGCGGAGGGTAAATCCACCCTTGCCCTGCGGGCGATGCGTCACATGCCAGCTCTGCGCGGCCCGGTGCGCAGCTTCGCGCAGACCAGCGGAGACCTCGGTCGTGGGAAGATGGGATGTCGTCTGCTCTGTCATTCTTTCCTGCATTTGCTCAGCGATCGTGAAGATCAGCGGTAGCTGGCGGCCTGCATCTCAAACATTTCCGCATAGCGCCCGCCCAGTGCCATCAACTGCTGGTGGTTGCCTTCTTCCACGAGCCTGCCGCCCTCAAGAACTACGATGCGGTCAGCCATGCGCACAGTCGAGAAGCGGTGGGAAATCAACAGGGCCATTTTGCCCTCTGTCAGCTCGGCAAAGCGCTCAAACACTTCGAGCTCGCTGCGCGCATCCAGTGCAGCCGTCGGCTCGTCCAGTATCAGCAGCTGCGCATCGCGCAGATAGGCGCGCGCCAGCGCAATCTTCTGCCACTCACCGCCAGAGAGGTCTACCCCGCCTTCAAAGCGGCGTCCCAGCACCTGGTCATAACCATGCGGCAGCTTGGCGACCACTCCTGCGGCCAGGCTCTTTTGCGCAGCGCTTTCAATTTCTGCCTCAGTGTGCGGAAGCTCAACCCGCCCAATCGAGATGTTTTCCCGCGCCGTCATTTCATAGCGCATGAAGTCCTGAAAGATGACGCCAATTTCCTTATGCAGGTCCTCGAGCGAATATTCGCGCAGGTCCACCCCGTCGAGGAGAATCTGCCCCTCAGTCGGATCGTAAAGGCGAGTAATCAGTTTGACGACCGTTGTCTTCCCCTGGCCATTCTCTCCAATCAGAGCAATGCGCTCGCCCGGGCTCAGCGTAAAGTTAAAGTCTTTCAGCACTTTCCGCTCTGTTCCCGGATAAGCAAACGAGACATTGCGAAACTCAAAGCCCCTGCGGATGGGCCGCGGTGCAGGCAGCGCATTCGGCTTCGACCGCACGCTCGGCTTCATCTCAAAAAAGCCAATCAAATCTGTCAGGAACAGCGCCTGGTCGGCAATGCCAGACGCCGTCGAAAATACCTGCTGCAGGTTCGAGCTGGCCTGCACAATGGCATTGGTAATGAAGTAAAAGATGCCGATGCTGTAGTATCCATGCACCGCGCGCCAGATCACATAAGCGTAAGAGCCGTAATAACCCAGCGTGCTGAGAATGCCGAGCAGTCCACCGCCAATCAGCTTCTTGCGCGAAAGCGCAATGTTTTCCTTGTATATCTGTTCCGCGAGTCCGGCAAAGCGGTTTGTCAGATAATCTTTCAGGTTGAAGAGCTTCAGCTCCTTCGCCGCTTCCTTGCTGCCGCCCACCTGGCGCAGATAATCCATCAGGCGCTTGATCGGTGTCTGGCGGAAATTCTTGGCATATCCCAGAAAGGCGTAGTGGGTCTCACCCAGAAACGAGGGCAGCACGCCGAGCGCCAGCAGCAACAGCAGCCACGGCGAGTAATACAAGAGCGTGCCGGTAAAGATAAGGGTAGTAATGACTTGCTGGAACAGCCGACCCAACTGCTGGATTAGGACCAGGCGGTCCGTGGCCTGTACGCGTGCCCGCTCCAGCCGGTCATAATAAGCAGGATCTTCGTAGGTCGTCAGATCAAGCTGCGCGGCCTGCCGCATCACCTCAATGCTGACGTGGTGCGTATAGCGATCAGCCAGCAGCGCGTCAAAAAAATCAATGGTGCGGGTCAGCAGTCCGGTCACCACCGCGAGCGAAACTTCCAGCCCCACCACCGGCCAGAAATGATCAGGCAGCCCCTGATGCCGCAGCGAGCGCTCCACCCCATTCATGATCCAGGCAGCCACGCGGGCAATGGCCCATGGCATAAGCGCAACAAAAACGCGCAGCACCAGTCCCCAGGCAACGACGGAGGGGCCGGATTCCCAAAGAATCTTCAGCACCGGAGGCACATTCTTCAATGCTCGGATCCGGTCGCTCCACGCGTTTTCCATCGTCTGATGACTTTCTTTCTGGCTCATGGACAAAGTTCGACCCTGCTCTTTTACGACGCTTAACCAGCCTGCGGCATTCTGTCTGGAATCATGTCTTTCGATGCAAATTGCTGCTGGAGTGTTGTTTAACACAGCATTCACATGACAATTTCCACTCTAAAAATGGGCCATTTTTGAATGCTTTTTGCAGTCTATTCACACTCCATTCTCCTTGCTTTAACGCTCGCTTGGGAAGCTTAAGACGGACTCCGCCACTTCTGATCTGCCCGGAAACCGGGTGTGCGTGTGCGCAGAAGCGGCTGGAGCATCAGGATCAAAAGTTGTGAAGAGAGGCCAAATGAACACACATCTGAAGGTGCTGGCAAGCCTTGCGCTTGCGTCGGCGCTAGTTGCGGGTCATGCCCAGACTGCTACTTCGAAGAAGATCCACCGGGCGAAAAAGGCCGTCGCGGCAAAGCCCTCGGTGGAGTCGCAGATTGAATCGCTGCGGCGGGAGATGAATTCCCAGATTCAACAGTTGAAAGAGCAGCTTGCCGACCGCGATGCGCAATTGAAGCAGGCGCAGGACGCCGCTGCCCAGGCGCAGGCCGCAGCCACACAGGCAGAGCAGGCGGCACAATCACAGCAGGCCGCCGTGACGGAAAATACCCAGGCCGTCAACACTCTGCAAGGCTCGGTTGCCGACCTCAAAGGCAATACGCAGTCCATCGCCACTACCATCCAGGACCAGCAGACGCAGATCAAAAAGCAGATCGAGAACCCCGACGCGCTGCACTATAAAGGAATCACGCTTTCTCCGCAGGGCAGCTTTATTGAAGCCGCGACGGTCTACCGCAATCGCGCTCTCGGTGCGGACATCAACACGCCCTTCAACTCCATTCCTTATGAAGGCGCTGACAATGCGAAGATGAGCGAATTCTTCGGCAGCGGACGCCAGTCGCGTCTCGCGTTGACCGCCGAAGGCAAGCTGAATGACTGGACGCTGCGCGCCTATTATGAAATGGACTGGCTCGGCGCTGGCGTCACCTCAAACAATAACCAGAGCAACAGCTATGTTCTGCGTCAGCGCCAGTTGTGGGCACAGGCCGAGTCTTCGAATGGCTGGCTCTTTACCGCCGGACAACAATGGTCACTCGCGACACAGAACAAGCAAGGCATCCTGAACAAGACCGAGCTGCTCCCCCAGACCATTGATCCACAGTACAATGTCGGCTTTGTGTGGGCGCGTCAGTATGGTGCCCGCGTGGTGAAGAGCTTTTTTGAGAAGCAGTTCTGGGCCGGAATTTCGGTCGAAAATGCGCAGACGCTAACTCCAAGCTGCCAGGCCTCAACTGGTGGTTCCTGCCCGGTCAACTACCTGATCGGACAGGCCGGAAACGGCGGTGGTCTCTATAACGGTGGCGGAGCACCGGGCGCCTCCTCTTCTTCGCCGCTTACCACGTATTCTTACAACCTCGCTCCCGACCTTCTTGCTAAGGTTGTTTTCGAGCCGAAAGGCTGGGGGCACTATGAACTCTTTGGTGTTGCCCGTTTCTTCCGCAACCGCGTATACCCAAACGCCCCTGCTCCAACCAGCACTACGCCAAATCCAACTCCTGTGACTGCGACTGGGCAGTATAACGATGCAACTGTAGGCGGCGGCATCGGCGGCAGCTTTTATGTGCCAGCTACAAAATACTTTGACCTTGGCTTGAGCGGGCTATGGGGCGATGGAGTAGGCCGTTACGGCTCTTCTACACTGCCAGACCTGACCGTGCGTCCGGATGGACAGTTGGCCCTACTCCATGGCTTCTCCGCTCTGGGCACAGTGGTCTTCCATGCATCGCCACGTCTTGACGTATACTTCCACGGTGGTACGGATTATGCCTTCCGCCGCTACTTTGCTTCCGGGACTGGAACTGAAGGATATGGGTCTCCTTTCTTAAAAGACAGTGGATGCGCTGTGGAGTTGACTCCGGGGGTTTTGCCGCAGAATGGGTATCAACCCACATCACCATCCGGCTGCAGCAGCCCAACCAAAGACGTGCAGGAATTCACCCTCGGCTACTGGTACGACTTCTACAAGGGATCGAAAGGCCGCTTCCGTCAGTCCATCCAGTACAGCTACTTTGAGCGCTATGGCTGGAATGGCGTAGGTGGCATACCCAAGGGCAATGACAATATCCTTGAGACTTCGTTCCGCTACTACATGCCATAAACGCTTGCTTCCACCCTCGACAAGGGCGCCCTCTGTGGCGCCCTGTTTTGTTTAAGCAGAATTCGCCAGTAGCTTCTACTGCGCATTCCAGTCCGGAGGCTCCTGTCCCAGCAAATTGTGAACAAAGAAGTCCTCCAGCACGCGCTGGCCATATTCGCCTCCAGCACCGTGGCCGTCTCCAGGAACATCCAACAGGCTGAATGTCTTCCTGGCCTTGATAAGCGCATTCACCACCTGGAATGTGGACGATGGGTCCACATTCTTGTCCATTTCCCCCACAATCAGCAGCAGCTTGCCCTTCAACCGCCACGCATTGTCTACATCTGACGATGCAGCATACTGCGGCCCCACCGGCCAGCCCATCCATTGTTCGTTCCACCAGATCTTGTCCATCCGGTTGTCGTAGCATCCGCTGTTGGCAACAGCCACTTTGTAGAACTCAGGATGAAACAGCAGCGCGCCCAGGGCGTTTTGCCCGCCCGCCGATGTGCCAAAGATGCCGACGCGCGAAATGTCATACCAGGGATACTTCGCCGCCACAGCCTTGTGCCATAGAATGCGGTCCGGAAAGCCCGCGTCCTTCAGGTTCTGCCACGCTACGTCGTGAAAGGCCTTCGAACGGTTGTTGGTGCCCATCCCGTCCATCTGCACAACGACAAAGCCAAGCTCGGTCAGCGGCTGCACCCATGGGCCAAACGACTTCGGCACAAATGAACCCTGCGGCCCTGCATAAATCGCCTCCACCACTGGATACTTCTTCCGCGGATCAAAATTTGCTGGCTTATAGATCACGCCCCAGATGTCCGTCCTGCCGTCGCGCCCCTTCGCCGTAAATACCTCCGGCGGGCGCCACCCTGCATCGAGCAGCTTATGAATGTCACCCTGCTCCACCGTCATCAGTGTCTTGTTGTCTTCCGCCCGGCGCAGCTCCATCACCGGAGGGAGATCAATCCTCGACCAGGTGACCGCGTAATATTTCCCGTCTGGCGAAAAGGCCATGCGGTGATCGGCATCTTCCTTTGCGAGCGGCGTCAGTCCCGTCCCGTCAAAGTTAATGCGATACGGATGCATGTAGTACGGGTCTTTCCCCGCTTCCATGCCGCTCGCTTCAAACCAGATCACGCGCTTTTCCTGGTCCACGCGATCAATCGCGCGCACCACCCATTCGCCTTTTGTGATCTGGTTCTTCACCTTGCCCGTTGCGCCGTCATACAGATAAAGGTGCTCCCAGCCATCGCGCTCCGAGGCCCATAGGATTTCCTTCCCATCATGCACATCCACTCGGACCCGCTTCCCGGTGTCATACTGCTCCGGAACCAGGGGCCTGTAATCAATAAACGTCGGGCTGCTCTCATCAATCAGCGCACGCGCCGCTCCCGTTGCAGCGTTGACCTCGATCACGCGATACACCTGGTGCCCACGCTGGTTATACTCAAAGGTGAATCCGCGCCCATCCTTCCACCACTCCGCCCGCGAAATATCATACGGATTGGGAAACAGCGCATTGTCTATATGGATAGCGCGCTTCCCCGCAATATCAAACAGCACCGGCTGCGGCAGCGCAAGCACGTCTCCCGCCTTGGGATAAACCATCGAAGAGTACTTCGGCTGAAGCTGGTCCGCCGGAGATGACTCAACATAATGCACCTCCCGCTTGTATCCCAGCCGAATGCGATACGCCACCAGATGCCGTGAATCCGGCGACCAGACCACCGTGCTCAACGCGTAGTAATTGTCTTCCGAGCCGTCCCAGCTCAGCACCGTCTTTTCCGGCTTGCCCTTCTCGCGCACATACACGTTGTAGTTCTCCACAAACGCTTCCAGCTTGCCGTCCGGCGACCCGACCGTCTCCGTCTCGCTGTTCACTGCCCTGGGAGTATTGTCGTATCCACCATCATCATCTTCCGGCTCCGGAGTGCCAGCCTTTTCGCACACATACTTCACCACATCGCAACGCCATGCCTGGCGTTCTATGCGAAAACGAATCGCCCCCTGTTTGTCCACAAATTCAAAGTCAGAGAAAGGCAGCGTAACAGCCGTATACTTCCCTCCGCTCGCAGAAGAGAGCGCCGCCGCCAGCTTCTCGTGATCAAATGCAGGACGCTTAACCAGAGCATTCGCATCCACCACCACGAACGCATGCCCGCCTTCAACCGTCTTTCGGTACCAGAAGCTGTCCGAGTCCTCAATCCAATGCGGCTCCTCAGCAATGTTCAGTGCAAGGCCCTTGTATTTGTCCCACAGATGCGCCGCCCGCTCATAATCGGCAGCGGTCACCTGGGCGTGCAGGCAGGTAGCAAAACAGGATGCGATAATCAGAAAGCGCAGCTTCCAGATCATGTAGAAAATTCTCCTTATGGATGTTCAGCAAGTATACATATTTGTATACAAATGAACCCAAAGGACAAAACCATCTGTTTTGCGATATCGTTTCCTACGTGGTCAGACCACAAGGAGAACGTACCTGATGCAGAAACCGCGCCGTGACTTCCTGAAATACGCCACCGTAGGAGCAGCCGGGGCCTTTGTCCCGCTCGGAATCGGAGCGCAGCCCACGCCCTCGGCCCCACCCGTTCATGGAAGCATCTATGATGTGCGCGCATTCGGCGCCACAGGCGATGGCCATGCCGTGGATTCCCCGGCGATCAACAAAGCCATTGAAACGGCGGCACTTGCTGGCGGTGGTACCGTTCTCTTTCCTGCCGGGACATACGCCTCTTTCTCCATTCGCCTGAAGAGCAATATCGCGCTCTATCTTTCGCAGGGCGCAACCATTCTCGCCGCCGAAACTCCCGCCTCCGGAAACGAAGGCTACGATCCTGCCGAATCCAACGCGCCCTGGGAGAACTACCAGGACTTCGGGCACAATCATTGGCATAACAGCCTCATCTGGGGTGAGGACCTCCACAATGTGACCATCTGCGGTCCCGGCCTGATCTATGGCAAAGGACTCAGCCGGGGATGGTCTACCGAAGCGCCACTTGCCGAAAGCCCGCGCGTCGGCAACAAGGCCATCGCGCTCAAGAACTGCTGTAATGTCATCCTGCGCGACTTCTCCATCCTCAAAGGCGGACACTTCGGGATCCTGGCCACCGGCGTGGACAACTTCACCATTGACAACCTGAAGATTGACACCAACCGCGACGGCATGGACATTGACTGCTGCAAAAACGTCCGCATCTCAAATTGCAGCGTTAATTCGCCGTGGGACGACGGCATCTGCCCGAAAAGCTCTTATGCTCTCGGATACGCGCGCGCCACCGAGAATGTGACCATCACCAACTGCTATGTCACCGCCACCTATGAATTAGGTTCACTCCTCGACGGGACATTCAAAAAATTTCCGCCAACGCAACGCGCTCCTTACACTGGGAGAATTAAATGCGGGACAGAATCAAACGGCGGTTTTAAAAACATCACCATCTCAAATTGCGTTTTTGAAGGCTGCGGCGGCCTGGCACTGGAAAGCGTGGATGGCGCACTGCTGGAAGACATCGCCATCACCAACATCACGATGCGCGACATCAGGAACACGCCTATCTTTGTGCGTCTCGGCAGCCGCATGAGAGGCCCAGCGGGTGTTCCTGTAGGAAATGCGCGCCGCATTCTCTTCAGTAACATTGTCAGTTACAATTCTGCATCGCACCAGGCCGTGCTCATCAGCGGAATCCCCGGGCACCCCATTGAAGACCTGAAATTCAGCAATCTTTATCTGCATCATCAGGGTGGCGGCACTGCGGAGATGGCCGCTCTTCAGGTCCCGGAAAAAGAAAATGGATATCCGGAACCCAACATGTTTGGCCCGCTCCCCGCGCACGGCTTCTATCTGCGCCACGTCAACAACGTCGAGCTGACCAACATCGAGATCGCATACGAAAAGCCCGATGCGCGCCCTGCCTTTGTGCTCGACGATGTTCACGAAGCCGACTTCTTCCGCATCCGGCTGCCAAAGGACGGCCCCAGCTCCACGTTCCGGCTGAACGACGTTTCTGATTTCCGCATCTTTGGCAGCGCGAAAATTAAAGACAAGAGTGTGGAATCCACACAATCGGAAAGCTTCTAGTGCGGGCCCCTCAGGCCGGAAAAACCATCCCCGGTGCCCATCCTTATCGCTTGCGAAAGGGTGGGACCTTTGCACCACCAGAATTTTGTCATCAGGCAATCGAGGCAATCGCCGTCGTTTGCTGCTGGTAGAACGGACGCGGCGTGGCCTTCTTGGGGCCGCGCTTGCGTGCAATCATGACGCGAATGCGTTCCAGCATCTCCAGGGGCGTGCACGCACCTTTCGGCAGAAAGGCGTCTGCATGGCTGGCGCGGTCAAATGTTTTCACTGTGCCGCTCAGCAGAATCATCGGGACCTCAGGGGCAATGTCTTTCATGCGGCGCACCAATTCATTGCCGTCCATCTGCGGCATAATCAGGTCGCTCAACACAAGGTCAACTCCACCGGCGCGGAAAACTTCAAGGGCTTCTTCAGCATTCAGGGCTGTGACTACGCGATATCCGCGCGTCTCCAGCATAAATTTGCGGACCGAGAGGGCCTGTTCATTGTCATCAACGCAAAGAATCACTTTTCTGGGCCTCATAACATCCTGACTGCTTCGCGAGCATGGCGAAGCGGTTGCGCGGGCGTTCCCGTCCGCGACGTTGTGTTCCGTCCGCGCCCGGAAAAAGACAAAGAGAGGGCGCCCGCGCGGCGTGGAGGATTTTCCCCCCACGCATCTGCGCGGCGCCGCATCCCCCGCCTCAGTTCGGGGTGCGGTTGGGCCGGAGGTGGACATGGTTGCCAGCGCAACAACGGAAGCAGCCATCCGCATGCCTGCGCGTTTCCCATGTACGTCTGCGGGAAGATAGCAGGCCCATGCAAAAGCCGCTGCAAGCGCGCATGTGCCACGCGCTCCGGCCCTCATTCAGTTGTGTGATATAGGCGAAAGTTACATTCAGGATCATTGCTGATTTCTGAACGCTTTCCGAGAGTACGAAGGCCAGCGCGCCGTGTAAATAGGGAAGATGTAGCGAAAGCGAAGTGAATTTTTTACTGAAGATTCACTGGAATTTGATTTGACCGCTCTGGGCTTGGAGATACGTGTCCTTTGCCCTGTTGAAAGCATGTGAATCATTCAAGGAAAAACCGTCCGTTTGCTACAAAAACAGTGCTGCCTGAAACGCGAACTTCGCTCACCGCGGCGCCGTCCCATTTTGCCCGCACGCCAATCTCACTCGCGCGCCCCATTTCAATGCCCTGACGGATGTGCAACTGCTCGTCCGATGCCGCAAACTTGTGGGCCACAAGGTAAGCAATTGCGCATCCAGCAGCGGACCCGGTCGCCGGATCTTCGCCGTTATAAAACTGCATCCGCGCCCGCCACACCTGTTGAAGTTCCGGCGCAATGCAGTAGAAAAACTTCGCGTCCGTTTTCTCCAGATATTCATCCGCTGCTGTTGCGGAAATCCGCAGGCGCGACAGCGCCTCCACCGAGCGAAACGGCACAATGCAGAACGGCATTCCCGTCGAGACCGTCTGGATTGGCATCGCAGCGGCCAGGTCCTCCACTGGAACGCCGATCGCCAGGGCTACACGCTCGCGTTCATGCATCTGTCCGAATACAGGATTGGGCTGGGTCATCTCTCCGTGCTGCAGAGAGGCAAACCGCACCGGCACAGCACCCGCATTCAACTCCAGCGTGACTGTTTTCCGTCCCGCAAACTCCGGCAGAAACCGCCGGATAAAGCTGGCGGTGCCCAGCGTTGGATGCCCCGCAAAAGGAAGCTCCTCCTGTGTTGTAAAAATGCGCACGCGCACGCCGCGAGCGGCTTCTATCTCCGGCGCGCGGCGAATGAGAAATGTGGTTTCAGAAAGGTTGGTTTCCTTCGCCAGTTTTTGCATCTCTGCCGTGGTCAGACTTCCTGCATCTTCAAAAACAGCAAGCTGGTTGCCTTGCAAGGGAGTGTCCGTAAAAACATCGCAAAGGTGATAGGCAAATTCGCGCATGTGCATAGCTTACAAGGCAGGTTGGCTTCTGCTCATACCGGGTCAGACTGGGTACCCAAGCTGTGGAAAATTCTTGTCAAGCCCCTGGCCGTCATGCTCCAGCTACAACTAAAACAAAATAAGCGATTTAGCATTCTGAAATCATCTGCCGAAAATTTCCCCTCCATTTGCTATCCTGAATCTAAGAGCTGAAAGTCGCCCCGGAAGCTTGCACCAACCAACCCCCTCGTAAGTCATTGAAAACACTAGATCGTACTTAACTCCTGCAGAATGAATAAGATAGCAGGGGATGATCCCCCGCTAAGTGATTGAAAACAAAGAAACAACCCGGAGGCTAGGAGGAGGGGGGTAGCTCAGTGATGGTATGGATCGGGGCAGATCGCTAGCTGCTCTTCAAAACAGGCGGTTCTGTCCCGGAGGGCCCTGCGTGGAAGAACGAGTAGATAGCGTCCGCCGTCTTTTGCGGCACCACAGCCGTCAGGGCTGCAAGATCAGCCTGAGCAATGCTGCGCATGCTTCCAAAATGCTCCAGCAGACGAATTCGGGTCCGCGCACCTACTCCTGGAATATTCAGCAGCTCTGAATCGCGGTCGCGCATTTCGCGGCGTTTCCGGTGGTACGCAATGGCAAAGCGGTGGGATTCGTCGCGGATCCGCTGCACCAGATGCAGCACCGGAGAGCGGCGATCCAGCACAACCGGGTCGTCTTCCTGTCCGTAGAGATAGATAATCTCTTCCCGCTTTGCAATCGAGGCAAGCGGCTGGCTCGTCAGACCAAGTTCTTCGAGCGCGGCAGCAGCCGCGTGTAGCTGCCCCAGTCCTCCATCAATCAGGATCAGGCTTGGCATCGGCTTGTTCTCCTCTGCCACCCGCTTATAGCGGCGCCTAATCACTTCGCGCATGGCCGCAAAGTCATCCACCCCGGAAACGGTCCTGATCTGGAACTTGCGGTAATCGGACTTTTTCATCCCGCCATCTTCCCACACCACCATGGAAGCAACGGTTTCCGCACCCTGAATGTGCGAAATATCAAAGCATTCAACGCGGCGCGGCAGCTCCGGAAGGACCAGCACATCCTGCAGCGCCTCCTGAATGGCCTTCTGGCTGGGCTGCATCACCCGGAAACGCTGGTCATAACTCTGCTTCGCGTTCTGTCCCGCCAGGTCCACCAGCGAGCGCTTCTCTCCGCGCTGCGGTACGCTGATCTCGATTTTGTGCCCCGCCTGCTGCCCCAGAAGAGTAGCCAGTGCTTCTCGATCAGAAAAATCAACAGGAACAAAAATGCTCCGTGGAACATACTGCTGGTCAATGTAAAGCTGCTTCAACAGGGCAGAGAAAAAAGCGCCAGCTCCAAAGCTGGTGGGGGAAACTGAGGCGGCTCCGTCCTCCTCTTGTGCAGGCATCTCCGGCAGCTCTTCCCAGAAAAATTCTCGCCGGTCAACGATCTTTCCCGCACGCATGTGGAACAGGTTGACCGCTATCATGCCATTCTCAAAGTGATAGCCAAAGACATCGGCATCATCGCTCTCCGCCGAAGCGATGCGCTGTTTCTCCTGCAACTCTGAGACCGTCCGCAGAAGGTCGCGGTACTTCGCTGCCAGTTCGTACTGCTCGTTCATGGCAGCGTCGCGCATGCGCTCTTCGATCGAGCGTCCAAGCTCCGCAGCGCGCCCATCCAGAAACATCTGCGTATCGCGCACCGCCTCGCGGTATGTCTCGGGCGTGGTCAGGCCTTCCACACAGGGCCCAAGGCAGCGCTTGATGTAGTACTGCAAACAGGGACGCGGATGATAACGCGAGAGGTCCACCTTGCAGCTGGGAATCAGGAAGCTGCGGTGGATCAGGTCCACAATGCGGTGGGCGAGATTGCCTGGAAAATACGGCCCGTAATACGCGCTGCCGTCCTTCCGCAGACGCCGCGTGACAAACACCTTCGGATAGCGGTCTGCCAGCGTCAGCTTTACGTATGGATAAGTTTTGTCATCGCGCAGCAGGATATTGAAGCGTGGTTTGCGCTGCTTGATAAGGTTGTTTTCGAGCGCCAGCGCCTCATGCTCGTTGTCTACCAGAATGTAGTCAAGATCGAAAGCCTCGCGCATCAGTGAGCCTGTCTTTGCATTTGCTTGCGAGGCTTCTAACAGGTACGACCGAACACGCAAACGGAGGTTCTTGGCTTTGCCTACGTAGATGATCTCCCCATCTGCATTCTTGTACAGATACACGCCGGGACGCGTAGGTAAAGTTCGAATTTTCTCCTGTAAATCCACCTGCATTAAGTTTACTGTTTCTTCGCTTTTTGCTGTCCTGAATTGCACGGAACTGCGTAAAAGCTACTCGGTGGACGATCGGGATTGGATACAAAGCGAAGGCATAATTGACTGAAAAATCATCAGGTTATCTCCTGTTTAGTGTTTGGCACTGGGCTTGCTCGTTTGATTTGCAGAGATAAGGGAGAGGCGTGTGCGTGCTCTCTGGGAATGGAGTGAAAAGCAAAATGACAAATACAGGAAAAATGACACTTCAAACTGTTTCGGCGCTCGGAGCCCTGTCGCTGCTCTTGGTCACAGGCTGCACTACAAAAAATTATGTCCGCAGCCAGACCACACCAGTGATTCAGAAGACCAATGAGCTGGATGATGCGGTTGCCACAAACAATCGCAACCTGCATGACGTAGACCAGCGTGCGCAGGCCGGCATCACACAGGCCCAGAACAGCGCGAACCAGGCGCAGCAGTCCGCTCAGAGTGCTGGCTCTGCTGCATCTCATGCCCAGCAGTCTGCTCAGGAAGCTGTGAACCGCGTGGACTCGCTCTCCGGAGTTGTCGCGAATCTGGACAACTACAAGCAGGTAGCAGATGTTCAGGTGAATTTTGGCTTTGATAAAGCCGACCTCACCCGTTCTGCCAAGCAGAAGCTGGACGCTTTCGCCGGGCAGCTGAACGGCCAGAAAACATATATTCTTGCCCTGACAGGCGGCACCGATTCGACCGGGCCTGCCGATTACAACTATGCGCTGAGTCAGCGCCGTGCAGAAGCGGTCGTCCAGTACCTTGCTTCGAAGTACAACGTGCCTCCGCATCGCTTTTATCTGATTGGTATTGGCAAAGATAAAGCGGTGGCCTCAAATAGCACGCCTTCCGGCCGGGCAAAGAACCGCCGCGTGGAAGTACAGCTGCTTTCCAACATGAGCGGCAGCAATGACAGCCAGACGGCCCAGGCATCGGGCACCGTCAAACTGCCCCAGGAAGGGCAGGTCAATTCTCCCCAGGAGTAACCAAGACGGGCCGGGGAAATTTTCCCGGCTCGTCCTTTTTTTATTGTGTCAGCGCATTACCCACAAGAACAACACAAGGTGCGGGCAACGTCGGTGTTTGTGCCAGATTGCTGACAGTCGTGTGAAGGGTCTGCTCCCGCGGCGTACTCACTCCTGAGACGATGATGCAGGGACTCTCAGGTGAAACGCCTGCCGCAGCAAGCTGGCGCGCCAGGCGACCATAATCAGGGCCTGGCATATAGATTACAAGCGTGGCATCCTTCGGCAACGGCCCGAAGATTGCTTCGTCGCCACTTTGCGCCCGGTGCGCAGTAAGAAAAACTATCTTTGAGGCGAGTCGGCGGTCTGTCAGCGGAGCATGAATGGCAGCTGCGGCTGCGACTCCCGCGGTAATTCCCGGTACTACCTCGAAGAGCACGGAATGTTTTTTGAGCGCTTCGATTTCCTCGCCGCCGCGTCCAAAAACCATCGGGTCGCCGGTCTTCAGGCGGATCACACTGCATCCAGCCTGCGCTTTTTCCACCAGCAACTGGTTAATCTGTTCCTGGGTAATGGTTTTATTGCCGCAGCGCTTGCCCACGTTTTCCACGGTGGCATCAGCGCGCGCCAGCTTCAGTATCTCCGGGGCAACCAGATCATCATGAAAGACGCAGTCCGCCGTCTGCATCAGAGAGGCAGCGCGAAGGGTCAGCAGACCGGGATCGCCCGGCCCAGCTCCAACCAGATATACTCTGCCTTTTTCCGCATGCTCCACATCCCCATGTTCTCACATGAAGTTCAGGCAACAGGCTGCGCGCAATGGGCGCAGCGCCGGGCAGCGATAGGAATATCGCTGAGGCATTCCGGGCAGGGCTTGGTCTTGGGTGGCTCCGCTTTCGCAGGGAAGAACCTGGCCAGCAGCTTGTTTACCGGCAGAACGAAGAGGAAATAAACCGATGCTGCAATCAGCAGAAAGGAGATCAGCGCGTTCAGGAAGTTTCCGTAGGTAATCTTTCCGCCATGAACATTCAGGATGAGATACGAAAAATCTGGTTTTCCGACGATGGCCGCAATCAGCGGTGTGATGATGTCCTTGACCAGCGAGTTCACGATCGCGGTAAAGGCCGCGCCGATGACCACCGCAACCGCCAGGTCTACTACATTTCCACGAAGAATAAAGTCCCGGAATCCTTTTAGCATCAGCTCCTCCTGTGATGTGACCCGCACACATCGTATCGTAAGACGCGCGATTTTCGTAGGGTAATAAATTTGGGTTGTGCCGCAGTTTGGGTTTGGTTTGAAAGGGCACGGCTTTTAGCCGTGGCGATAAAAACGAAAAAGGAGGGTTTTATTAAAGCCCCGAAGGAATTTGGAAACCCAAACTGAGACACTAAATAAAGTTTGGATTCAGCCTCTGGCTATGCAGTCACCTCGCAAGTGAAGTATTCTGCTCAGTGCTTTTACGCATGGCAGGAGAGCAAAGGTGAACAAGGTAGTGACCAGTGCCGATGAAGCCGTACGTGATATTCCAGACGGCGCAACGATCATGTTGGGCGGCTTCGGGCTTTGCGGCATCCCGGAAAATCTGATTGGCGCGTTGGTGCGGCGCGGCGTGAAGGGGCTGCACACCATCAGCAACAACATGGGTGTGGACGGCTTCGGCATGGGCCTGATGCTGGAAGCAGGAATGATTGCTTCGCACACTGGCAGCTATGTCGGCGAGAACAAATTGCTCGAAGAAAAAGTCCTGAAGGGCGAGCTTGATCTGAAACTCACGCCGCAGGGCACGCTGGCTGAGCGAATCCGTGCCGGCGGCGCCGGTATTCCGGCTTTCTACACCCCCGCCGGAGTAGGCACTCTGGTGGCGGAGGGCAAAGAGACGCGCGAGTTCGACGGCAGGCCTTATCTGCTGGAGCGCTGGTTGCGCGCCGACTTCGCGCTCATCAAAGCCTGGAAGGGCGATACCGCCGGAAACCTTGTGTATCGCAAGACTGCTCGCAATTTCAATCCCATGATGGCAACCGCGGCCCGATGCACCATTGCGGAAGTAGAGGAGCTGGTCGAGCCGGGCGAGCTTGATCCCGACCACATTGTGACGCCCGGAATTTACGTCAAGCGCATCCTGAAGGGCGAGAAGTACGAAAAGCGTATCGAACGCCGGACGGTACGGAAAGCGTAGGGCGGCTATTTTATTTGCCGGACCTGCTGCTGAAGCTGCCGACAGATGCCGCGGTATTTCAGCACAAAGTGGGCATTGCCGTAGAGCGTGCCCGCGGCGATAACCAGGGCGATGACAAGCTGCGCCTTCTGCGTACGCGTGTTCGTACGGGCCAGCAGGCGGAAACAGAGCGCGATAACAAAGGCCGCGGTTGTGGCCAGGATGGTCAAAGAAGGCAGGCGGTCGCAATAGATCCCGTTCGCGCCAAGGCCCATCCAGGCGGACGCGAGGGCAATCATGAGGGCAAGTGCTACGGCTCCGTTGCTTCCTGATTTCAACTTCAGCATGAAAAACAGAGTAGCGCAAACGCATCCGGCTGGTAATCCTTCAGGTGCCCCGATTTGATGTAAAACTGAGGAAGGATTACTGCCTTGAAGGGCGGCACGAACACTGGCCGCCAATTACAAACCATCTCCTGAATTTTTTTGATTGGCCTCAAAACATGCTGCGACGCTGGCGAACCCGGTTCCTTCTGTTCCTTGCTGTGCTTGGACCGGGCTTTATTACAGCCAATGTGGACAACGATCCGAACGGAATCCTGACCTATTCACAGGCGGGCGCGCAGTTCGGATACTCGCTGCTGTGGACCATCATTCCCATTACCCTGGCCCTCATCATCGTGCAGGAAATGTGCGCCCGCATGGGCGTGGTCACCGGCAAAGGGCTCAGCGACCTCATCCGCGAAGAATTTGGCCTGCGGATGACGTTCATCATCATGGTCCTGCTGGTGATTGTGAATTTCGGCAACATTATCGGCGAATTTGCCGGCATCGCGGGCAGCTTGCAGCTCTTTCATCTTTCCAAATACATTGCTGTTCCTGTCTGCGCTCTGCTGGTGTGGCTGCTGGCCGTGCGCGGCGACTACAAAAGCGTCGAAAAGGTCTTCCTCACGGCGTCGGTGTTCTATATCGCTTACATCATCACGGGTGTGCTTTCCGGGCCAAGCTGGCGGGAGGCCATGACGGCCACCGTCAAGCTGCCTTCCCGGGCGCTCTGGGCGCAGCACGACTATGTCTACATGGTCGTCGGCGTAATTGGAACGACCATCGCTCCGTGGATGCAGTTCTATCTGCAATCGTCAGTAGTGGAAAAAGGCGTGAGCGTAAAAAATTACGCTGCGATGCGGCTCGATGTGATTGTTGGCTCGATCTTCACAGACGTAGTGGCCTGGTTCATTATTGTGGCCTGCGCCGCTACGCTGTGGGCACACGGAATGGGCAACATCGCCATGCCGGCCGATGCAGCGGAGGCGATGAAGCCGCTGGCCGGATCGTATGCCTTTCTGCTGTTTGCCTTCGGGCTGTTCAATGCATCTTTCTTTGCTGCATCGGTACTGCCACTCTCGACAGCGTATACGGTATGCGAGGGGCTGGGATTTGAATCCGGCATAGATAAGGGGTTCCGGCAGGCCCCGTTCTTTTACTGGCTCTATACGTTGCTGATTGCGGGCGGCGCGGCCGTGGTGCTGATCCCGAATTTCCCGCTGGTGCAGTTCTCCATCTTTTCGCAGACGCTGAATGGTGTCCTGCTGCCGATTGTGATCGTATTCATGCTGCTGCTCATCAACCGCAAGGACCTGATGGGGAAGTACGTGAACGCGCGCTGGTTCAATGTGGCCGCTTGGCTGACAGCCATCATTGTGTCCGGCCTTTCGCTGATCTATATGGTCCAGCTCATCCGCCACTGACAGGGCTCAGGGCTCACTCCACCGCAACTGGGTGAAAGAAAGCGAATCCTTCGATGGCAGCTCTATATTCACCTAAACGCGAAACGCGTCCGTTAGATGTTCTTAACGCCTCTGGATCCTGAGACGTTCAGAGCGAATCCTGTGCGGCGGTCCCTCCGGCTTGTTTGTAGGCGTATTATCTGCGTCCTGCCCGCCGGAGAAATTCTTCTGTCTCTTCTCGCGTCGGCAGAGAAGGTTGCGCTCCGACACGGGTCACCGACAGCGCGGCCGCGGCACATGCAAAGCGTGCGCACTCGGCTGGACTCTTTCCTTGCGTAAGGACAACGGCGAATGCGCCGTTAAAGGCATCTCCGGCGGCCGTGGTGTCGTGCGCCTTCACCTGAAAGCCCTTGATAAATCTCGCCTGCGAATCATGGCCCGAGAGGTAAACTCCTCGTGAGCCAAGTTTCAGAATCACGTTTCTGCATCCCATAGACAGCAGCCGGTTTGCCGTCGACTCTATGTCATCTCCCATCTCTGTTTCGCGCAAAAGCGTAGTGCTCTCAGTTTCATTCGGCGTAAGCCATGTGACGGCGCGCATGGTTTTTCTTCCCACCGCGCGCGCTGGGGCTGGATCCAGCATGAGTGGCACCTGGTATCTGCCAGCCAGCACCGCCAGATGCTCGACCGTAGCGAGCGGAATTTCAAGCTGTGCCAATAGGATCGCGGACGACTCAATCATTGCGCGGTGATGATCCAGGTCCTCAGGCAGCAAGGCCCCGTTCGCTCCAGGCACCACCACGATTGAATTGTGCGCATGCTTGTCCGTGGTGATAAGGGCCACTCCTGAATGTCCTGGTGCCTTCTCTACAGATGCGACACGCACTCCGGCCTTTCTTAGTCCCTGTTTCAGCCGCGCTCCGAACTCGTCTGATCCAACCTTGTCAATCATGGCAACCCGTCCGCCGAGCCGTGCAGCGGCCACTGCCTGGTTCGCTCCTTTTCCTCCAAAAAAGGTTTGGAAAGTCTCTCCGTGGACAGTCTCGCCCGCCTGCGGAATGCGTGTTGCCTGCGCTACAAGGTCCAGATTGATGCTTCCTACCACCAGGATGTGCTTTGGCATTCATCTACTCCCAAACTGCGCTGCAACGGTAATGGCCCAGGCCAAATCTTTTTGCGGGCGGATTACCAGCGATAATACCTTGCGCGGCATAAAAGAAAAGAGCGGCCCATATGGACCGCTCTCCGGTTTGTCCCAGCCTTGAATTAGAACTGGAAGCTGGCCTTCAGTTGAATGAGGCGCGGTGAAGCATCGCCACCCAGTCCACTTCCAAACAGACTGGTCGGGGTGCTGACCACGCTGTTGATTTTTCCGAACAGTGAGCTCGAAATGTCACTGACCGGCTGCGCAAAATTCGGATGATTGAACAGGTTAAAGAACTGCGCTCCCACATTCAGAGTGGCGCCTTCCCAGTGTGGAATGCCGAAACCCTTCTGCGCTGAGAAGTCGGTATCCACGTAATGTGGCCCAAAGAACTGGTTCCTTCTCTGGACGTTGAATGAATTCGGTGTGGTGAAGTCTGCCGGGTCAAAGCAAGGGGTACCAGCTCCCGTGCCCAGGTTGGCCACTGACTTCGCGCTGCAATGGTGTGCAGGCGAGCCAGCAACTGCGGCAAACAGTGGGCCAAAGTAGTTATTAGACGCCAGCGTCTGCCTCGTCGCTCCATCCGTAATTGAGAAGGGGAAGCCTGTATGGTAGAAAACCGTTCCGCTGAACTGCCAGTGGTCCGTCAGGGCATGCGGTCCACCCCAGTAAGGCAGCTGTACCACATAACTCCCTGTCAGATTATGGCGTACATCGTAATCCGCATTGCCATAGTTCTGGCTCAGATCATACGGATTGTTCGGGAAGCTGCTGTTGCCTGGATTGAACGGCAGAAAACCGCCGTTCGAAATCTCGTCCAGAGCATGGCTGTAAGTGTAGTTGAGCGTAACGGTCGCGTACCGTTCGCGATGATTCGCAGTGACCACCAGGCCGTTGTAGTTGGAGGATGCAGCACTCTGATACAGCTGTACCTCGGCGAACGACGGAACCGGGGCCGACGCCGGAAGCGTTCCAAAGCCATAAGCATTGGCGCTGTTGTTCACTACCGGCTCATGATAGCCGTGATTGCCAACATAGCCGATGGCAAGTGCCGTGTTCTTGGGGAACTGGTGCTCGATCTGCGCACTCCACTCCTCATACTGCGGATACTGAACATTCTGTGCGCCGGAAACAAAGCTTGGCGCCGAGAACGTCGGCGAAGCAGCAGACAACGTGTTGAAGCTCGCCCCCGTGCTGAAGCCGGAACGGAATGCCGCGGCATTGGCAGCAGCAACCTGCGCCCCGCTGCCCTGCAAGGAAGGATCCAGCAAAGCAGGCGTGTTGACTGAGCTGAATACAGAGAAGTTCGGCTCTGTCGGCGGGTTGGCGATCAGGGCATCGGCCACGGTGCCTGGAAAGACATCGGCAAACATTCCGAATCCTCCCCGCAGCACGGTGTTCGACGAAACCGACCAGTTGAAGCCAATGCGCGGTTCCACCATCACCTGCTGGTAGCCATGGAAGGCGCGATGCTGGTTTGCGGAAATGTAGCTGCTATAGGGAGTCGCAGTGTCTGAAGACAGCCCATAGAAGTTGCCTGTAAGCCGCGCAAAAACATTTTTCTGGCTTACCGGATTGGAATTGTGCTCCACGCGAATGCCGGCATTCAGCTTGAAATTTGGACGAATGCTCCAGTCGTCCTGAACATAAGCGCCCAACTGATAGGCTGCGATCGGCTGCGACTTGCTCAGCGGAAACGCCTGCTGCGTCTGGTAGGCATAGCCATTATCAAATACGGAGTACGGATCACCGACCGCGTTCGGGCCAAGCGCAACGAGCAGAGGAGCGGTGAACTCCATCGGATCGTAATCGGAGATGTCGTCACGCTTATAGGAAACACCCACGCGGAAAGTGTGGGCGCCATGCGTGATGCTCACGTCATCCAGAAACCCATACTGCGTGGCATTGCGGCCATTCGGGAAGTATCCGTAAGGATTTAGGGTGTTGAACTGGTCGGTGTGACCAGCCGCATTCGGACCATCCACAAACTGGAAGGTACCCGGGAAGGCAGCCAGATTGGCTGCTACATTCGGTGCCTGAAAGATCGCCCGGTAATAAGAGCCATTCACCGTGAACTGGTTTACAACATTAGGCGAAAAGCTGTGTGTCTCCGCAAGTTGACCCTCATACTGCGGCTGATTGCTGACCAGGTTGAAGACCGGGTTGATGGGGTCAGTGAACGAAGGCTGAAAGCCTTTGTCCTGCTTATAGCGGACGTACAGCTTGTCATTGTCGCCGATGTTCCAGTCCACGCGTCCGGCCAGAATCCATTCATTCGCGCCAGAAGCAGCCGTCGAGCGAAAGGTATTTACGTCCGGGTTCACTCCGGCATTGTCCACCAGAGGCACAGCAGCCGCTGCACCGGGAGCATGGTTATAAAGCGCAAACAGCTTCTGGTAGAAGGGTGTTTCGCTCGGATTTGCCATGGCAATATTGTTCAAAATCCGCGCCTGGTAGGAGGCGCTGGGAATGTACACCGGAGCATTGGTCGGGAAGATGACACGCAGACCTTCGGTATCCAAAAAGTAGAAGAGCTTGTCCTTCTTCACTGGTCCGCCAATCGAAGCCGCCCACTGGTTCGCATTCACAAAGGGACGTTTCACTCCCTGCTGGTTATTGAAGTAGCTGTTGGCGTTCATCAGACGCCCATTCCAGAAATAGACGAGATTGCCGTGATACCGATTGGCGCCCGAGCGCGTAATCTCATTCATCTTCGCGCCACCCAGACCACCATACTGCGCCGCATAGGCGTTGCTGATCACAGTAGCTTCGGCAATCTCATTGTTGCCGAGCAGCAGGTTGGTCGCGCCCGAGTTGTTCAGGTTAAAGAACGGGTCGTTCTCGTCCGTGCCATTCACCGTGAAGTTGTTCGAGGTCGCCGGCAAACCAAAACTGGAGAAGTTGCCATACCCGAACATCCCATTGGTGGCTTGCGTGGTCGTGTTCGCGATGGAACCAGGAGCAAGCTGACCCATAAACGTAATGTCATTGCCGGGGTTCGGCATGTTCTGGATCTGCTGCTGGTTGAAATTGGTTGTAATATTTGCGTCTTCCGTGTGGATCAGCGGCTCAGTCGTTGCGTTCACTTCCACCGTCTGCGCGCTCGATCCCACACTCAGCTTCAGGTCGCCTACCGACACCGTTCCGGCACTTACCACAACCTGCACCGTCGTGTTCTGAAAACCAGCGGCGCTGGCCGTGATCTGGTAGCGTCCTGGCTTCAGCAGGGAAACGCGGTACGATCCACCGCTATTGGTTGTAGCGTTCTGCGTAGCGCCCGTATCCAGGCTCTTTACCAATACGGTCGCGTTTGGCACAACCGCACCCGTGGGGTCCGTAATGGTGCCCTGGATGTCACCTGAAATAGACGATTGTGCAACTGCCTGATTTTCCAGGAGAGGAGTAAATGTTCCGGCCCCAAAGAGGAGCGCAGCTGAAGCTGCCATCACTCCCAGGCGGAATCGAAATCCTATAGTTTTCATGCCAATACTAAAGGCAACTGATATGCCACATCGGGCTAATGTCTTTTCTGTAATCAAAATTTGTTGAATAATTGATGAATAGAAAGTTAACAGCATAAGCTGGTATTTATCTGTATCGCACCGGAAGGCTATGCCCAGCTTTGTCCACAAAATGTACGCTAAATCGTAATTGGCATATGAATTTTGGAAATCTCGGGGATGCATCAAGAACAATCCATCCGTGTAGTAGTCTGGTTCCCTCTATGAAATCAGCAGTAGAGAAATGGGGTGCCGTTCGTCGAATCGGCGGCTGGTATTGTTCATAAACAAAACAGAGAAGAGGGAACGGAATTCCGTTCCCTCTTCTCCTTGCACTGCTAAGAAACTACTTCTTGGTCGGTGCGATCGCGTCCTTCGCGGACTTGGCCACGCGGAACTTCACCACGGTCTTGGCCTTGATCTTGATCTGTTCGCCGGTCTGCGGGTTGCGGCCGATGCGCGCCTTGCGCTCTGCCTTCACCAGGCGTCCCAGTCCGGGAATCACAAAAAGGCCATTCTTCTTGGTCTCTTTGATCGCGGTTTCTGCAAGCAGGTCGAGAAACGCAGCCGACTGCTTGTTGGTAAGTTCCAGCTTCTCCGCCAGGTGACGGACAAGGGCTGTTTTGGTCATTCCAGTTGCCATTTTTTAAATCCTCCTGGTTCTTATTTCGCTTTCCCCAAGGCCTGGAACCCCTGTTCCGGCTGGTTCTGCGTGCTTGGGTTTTTCCTCTCCGCGGTTGCCGCTTCCTCGCTTCAACAGTGAGAAAACTCAATATCCATGCGGGTTGTAGAAAAAACCTTCCGCCGTTTACCTTGCGGCTTTTTACAGGCTTTGTCAACGGGAAAAGCGACATTTCCACAGGTTTTTTCGGGTTTTTTGCCTGTTTTGTGCAAAACTGGGCCGTTTTTACAGGTTTTGGCCCATCCGCGAGCACTCGCTTGCTCGGAAAAGCGTTCGTTAGCCGCGTAGATCAACCGATTGTTTACTGGAACAATGATGGACAGTCTAGTCCTATTTACATCAGTTTGAAAATATATTGCCGCTTCTTTTCCACATCGCGGCGAAAGGGCCGGTTCAGGAAATCCACAATCGGCGCGGCCAGGGTGAAGCGCGTGACAAGCTCCTTCACCAGTGTTTTTTTCAAAGCCGTTTCCGCAGGCATGCGCGCAAACACGCCCCACTGCTGCTGCCGGATCAGGTCCATCGCCGGATGCTCTGCCGGAAAGCCCTTTGGCGGTCGCGAAAGCGCGCGCACATCCGGATCAAGCTCCATCACCTTGCGCAGTTTTCTGTCATTTAGCATCCGGCGAAACTCCTCATGCTCTTTGAGAAGCTGCATTCGGATGGCGAGCAACTGCTCGCGCTGCGGCATGTAGATGCCGGCGGCAATCGCCACCTCTGTTGGCGAAAAATGAAAATAGTACCCGCCGCCTGAGGTCTTCTCCAACCCAACCCGCGTCCACCAGGCTGAAATGTGCGTTTTATAGGGGGTCTTGTCCGCTGAGAAACGCGTATCGCGATAAATGCGCATCATCGTCTTTGCTGCCGGACGAACATGCGCCGGAGCAAAGCTGGCCATCGCATGGGTCACATGCTCAATCACGGCCAGCATCGGCAGCTTCAGCTCGCGCTCATAAATCTCCCGTCGAGCCTCAAACCACTCGCGATTGTTGTGGCGCTTCAGGGCGCGCAGAAACTTCAATGCCTCTTCGCTGAAATAAGGCTGGATAGACGGAGTGTCGCTCTTCGACATGACTCCAATGTACCGAAGAAAGGACGGCATCCGCGTGGACAGCGGAGGTACCCAATCAAGCGTGGCTTTCGCTTGATTGGGCAGTGCACAATAACCAACCTGATTCTGCTCAACCGCTACATCATCAACTATGGACCGTACAACTTTAAAGAAAGGGTATATGACGGACTTTCCGCTGACGCTGGCTTATGGCAGAAAGCTTGATGCGCTGCGGAAGAAATACGCGGAAGAAATACAAGGAGTGGCTGTGGGGCTCGGAGTTCCGCGATACGCTGGGTGCCGAGGTGAGCGCGGATGGGATTTGAACGGTGGAGTACCGGTTGATAGCGCGCAATCGCACACCGCTAAGAGTGTCAAAAACAGCATAGATCACGATTTTCGGCAACTGCGAAGCGGGGCCAAGCGAATTCCCAGGAATGCAGGCTCTCGGTCAGGTACGCTCCCGTGGCGTAGATGATGACCAGGGAGGCAATTGCGCCAATCCTGATAAGCGGCACAATACGGACCAGGCTACATGCTTCAGCCGGAATCGTGGAACGCCTCATTGAGAAGCATCCAGGATTCCATCGTGAGCGCGCTCGTGAGGACGAGAACCGCAATCGCGTGCACAATGTCGTTCCTCCGTTGGGTCGGCGAGGAAATGCCACCCTTGTTGCTGGTTGCGGCTCCGCTATGAAGGCACTTCGCAGGGACGGCATGCGACAATCCCCAGATTGTTTTCACCTTGAACTTCCGCATTTCGGTTCACAATCATAGAAACCTCATTAAGACAGGACAGACCCACACTCTGTGACAGAAGAGTCAAAGTGAAGCCAGAATTCCCCACTGATCTCCGGGTTCGAAACTAAAACTAGCCAACTAGCCGGTAAATAGGCCTATCGGGGGATTTCTTGCAACTTGGCTTCGGCATCTGAATCTGTTTGATCTAGAGGGGTCCGCGTGCCGGAGCAGAGCAGCCCAACCATAACGCAGATGATGGAATCGCGGGTGACAAGTGACGCGCAGAAGCTGGCTGCATTTGATCAGCACCGGACCTTGTTGCTTTCTGTGGCCTATCGGATGCTCGGCAGCATCGCGGACGCCGAAGATATGGTGCAGGAGACGTTTATCCGGTGGCAACAGGCCACCACAGAGGACGTTCAGTCTCCACGCGCTTTTCTGGTCACGATCGTTAGCCGGCTCTGCATTAACTATCTTCAATCGGCTCGCATGCAACGCGAACAATATGTCGGACAGTGGCTCCCCGAACCGTTCGTAGAGGAATTCGCAAGCGATCCTGTCGACACAGTGGAGCGAGACGAATTCCTGTCGATGGCTTTTCTGATGCTGCTGGAACGCCTGAGTCCAGTTGAGCGCGCGGCTTTCCTCCTCCGCGAAGTCTTCGATTACGGATATGCCGAAATCTCCGGAATTCTGGGCCTAAATGAGGCAAATTGCCGTCAGATTCTTCGGCGAGCGCGCCAGCATTTGGCGATCGCAAGACCCAGGTTCAGGATATCGGACAGCAAACGCCGTGAGTTGCTGGAGCTATTTGTTTTGGCCAGCGGCAACGGCAATCTTGAGAGGCTGATCTCGGTTCTGGAAGGCGATGTTGTGCTCTATGCGGACGGCGGCGGCAAAGGTTTCGCAGTACCCAATCCAATTTTTGGCGCGATGAATGTCGCCCGTGCCATTGTGATGGGTCAAGCAAAATTCCTCCCCAGGGAGCCCGTGGTATCGCGAAGGGTATCGATCAACGGAATGCCTGGAGTGGTGAGCTATGTCGCTGGCCGACCCCTTTACGCCCTTACTGTTGAGGCGGGGGAGGAACGCATCAGTTCGATCTATTTCGTTACAAATCCCGACAAGCTTTCCCACGTCCCTGCTTTGGACTGAACGAAGCAATGTCACCAAGTCCCGATACACGGATTGCTTAATCCTGTCACGAGATCTGGACGTGTCCTGTCTAAGAGTCAGGAGACTGACTTCGGATGAACCTCTTCGTTCTTGGCGCAACCGGTCATACTGGAACCCACATCGTTGACATTGCCCTCTCGCGTTCTCACAATGTGACCGCTTTTGTTCGCTCACCGCAGAAGATTGCGCAGCGAGATCCGCGGCTGAAGATTGTCAAAGGTGATCCGCTCAGTGTGCAGCAATTGGCAAAAGAGATTGCCGGGCATGATGCGGTCCTGTCTGCTCTTGGTGTGCGGCCACCACAGGCATTCCGCCCACACTCGGTTGTGGGAGAATGCGCAGCCAGCACAGTGGCGGCGATGACCCAAACGGGTGTGAAACGAATCGTGCTAGTGTCCGCAGCCGTCCTCTTTCCCGAGAAGGGCATCAGCTTTGCCTTCTTTCGTTGGTTGCTGAAACACATCAGCCGCGACCTCGAAACCGCCGAGGGCATTGTTCGCTCCACACCGTTTGAGTGGACCATTGTGCGTCCCCCTAGACTGACAAACAGTACTGACGCAAAGTTCCGAATTGTGCGCGATGCCCTGCCCCCAAAAGGCTCGGTGGCATCTTTCCGGGCGGTCGCTGCGTTCATGGTGGACGTCGTAGAACAGAGATCGCATTTCCGCGAACTTGTCGGCTTGGCCAGATGACTCGTTTGAAGTAGATTGTGATGCTGGCGATTCCGGGTGCCGCGAAATCCGCTCTTTACAGAACCGCAATGGAGCCGGGAATTCTGCGATCGTCAGATCTCGTGAAATAGGAGCCAACAAGAGCTGCGAAGGTGAGCAACGGCTCCAATGCAAGAAGCCGGTCCCCCGAGGAGAAATGCGAATAGCAGGCACTCAGGATCGTGATGGTGAACCCCGGCGTAGGCCCATTCTTTGAAACGGGGCATCCCAGGAGCAAGGAAGACGGCCAGGCCAATAACCTTTCCAACACCCAGGATATTTGCGAAGTAATCTGGATACCCCAAATGCTTCAGAGCCTTCATAAGCGGAGCCGCGTGCGCAATCGACATAGCGCCAGATATCCCGAGAATCAGCGTTACAAATATCGTCGTGAACCAATATGCCACCTTCTTCAACTTCATTAGTCTCCTCCTTCTGTTCAAAAGAACAGCCCGTTTTGTTGAGCATCACATGAGAGGCCGGTGACAGAATCCTCGTGTGACATCGCAAAACACTCTGGAGAGTTGAACGGAAGGCTGGAGTTCTCAGGCCCAATCCGCTTCGTGACGCGCTAGTGGGACAACCCTGCTGGAAGGAGAGCGAAACCCGAGGATCCGCATCAGGGCGTATGACAACAACTGCTGAGGATGTAGACCAAGTGGACGCGCTGAACTCCGGATCATTCCAGGTCATGTCCGGAAAAAGCGGGCCAAGGAGCATAATCCAGTAAAGCGAGGCACCGGTCGCGATGAACATCATTCACTGTAGCCTTCTGTGCCCCCCTCCCCTGCCCTTGGCTCGTTTTTATTTGTTTTGAATAACTTAGCGGGGGATCATCCCCTCTATGCTATTGATTCTGCTTGGGTTAGGTGCCTTCTAGTGTTTTCAACGACTTACGAGGGGGTCTGTTCGAAACGCCCGCTGCTTGCGGATGTTTTTTGGGGGAAACTTAGTCCTTAAATTCAGGATACCAAATGGACGATAAATTCACGGCCATCGGCTTGATGAATTAAATGCTTTGTTTTGTTGGAGTTATTAAAGGACTGGAGGCGTGGAGGGTTGACAGGATTTTTCCACAGGACAAATGGGTGCTTCTGGGGTGTTCCTATCATGGTTTTTGGCCACCTGGCAGTCACTTTCCTCGCTTCTGGGCGCGGTATGGGAGCAACCCTATCCACCTCTGTTTGCAGTATATATTTACTGCATTTGCAGTATAATTCTACTGCAATGTTTTCTCTTCGTTCTGAGCTGCGGCGCAAGCTGCTGACATACTTTTACGCGAACCGTTCAGATCGCGTGTATGTCCGCCAGCTAGCGAACGCCCTGAGTGTGGATTCCACCAATCTGTCGCGTGAGCTGGCGCGTTTGGAACGGGAAGGACTTCTGCGCTCCGAAGTGGAAGGTCGCCAGCGATATTACAGCATCAACCCGCAGTATCCGTATCTGAAAGCGGTGTTCTCTCTCCTCCAGGGAACAGTCGGGATTGTACCAACGCTCAAGTCAGCACTGCATCGTGTGCGCGGAATTGACCAAGCTCATCTGTATGGTTCTTTTGCTAAGAATGAAGCAGATGCGGCCAGCGACATCGACCTGTTCATTGTCGGTCAACCTGACCCCGAAAATCTGGCAGCCGAGGTTAGAAAGCTGGAAAAAACACTTAATCGGGAAGTGAACTACACGGTTATCAATACGCAAGAACTGAAACGTAAACTCGCAGCCCATGACCCATTCCTCACAGATGTGTGGGAAGGGAAACGAATCGAGCTAATCAGGAATGAGTAAAACGAAGCCGCAACAAATTAACCCTCGGCAAATCAAACAATTCTTCACCGATGCGCAGAAGCGGGCCATCGCCGCTCGGAAAAACCTTGCTATTGATGCAGAAGCTGCCTACGAAATCGCTTACGAGGCCATGATTAAAGGTTCCTTGTCACTCATGCTCAGCCACGGGCAAAGACCACGTAAACAACTCGGCCACCATATTGCAATTATCGAATTTGTGCAGAAAAATCTACCTAGGTGTCCAGCGACAATGTTCACCCTGTTTGACCGAATGCGGCGCAAGCGCAATGACGCATTCTACGACGTGACTATTATCAGCGACACTGAAGCCCAGGAAGCTGTTTCAACCGCAGAGCAATTCTTGTTGATTGTTGAGACTGATATCAAGAAGAGAATCCCATGAGTTAAGGCATACTCTGCGGTCCAAGGGAGTCCCAGATTGTCAGAAATGCTATTGCTTCTGCCTTTAGAAGCGCGAAATACGCTCCAGTAAAAGATGTCAACACTTGCCTGTGAAGCGCTGCGCTGAAAGAAAATCGATGGGCCATTTCGTTCGGCCTTCAATAGCGAGATCCGCCAGCACTTCCCCCAGGACAGTAGCGAACTTGAATCCGTGCCCCGAGAAGCCACAGGCGATAGTGACCTGTGCGTAGTCCGGGTGCGGCGAGACAATGAAGTGTTCATCCGGAGTCAGCGTGTACATGCAGCTTGCTGCATGCAGCAGTTTTCCATTGAGTGCAGGGATGAAAGTTGAAAGCTGTTCACGAATCTCCTCAATGTCGCGATCATGAATCTCTCGCTCAATTGATTCCGCCGTGCAGACATCGCCACCAGAGTGCATGGCAGCTTTTACCCCGCAGTTTTCGCAGTCCGTCGCGGGGAATCCATAGAAGACCGTCTTGTCGCTCGTTCGCCAGATGTAGATGGGAAAGCGGCCTGGCGCAAAGTTCCTGATTCCTTCCAGCGGATCAAACCATGCCATCACATGTCGACGAATGTGCAAAGGAAAAGCCAGCTTCAGCAGACTGTTCGCCCACGCACCCGGTGCAATCACCAGATGAGCCGTTTCATAGACAGCCTTCGCGGTAACCACCCGAACCACGCCGCTATTTGTTATAGTCCAATCGACAATCGGCTCCTCAAAGCGCAGCGCCGCTTCATGTTGTGTTGCCAGTCCGAGATGCGCTGCCACCGCTGCTTCCGGACGCAGAAAGCCGGCTTTCTTCTCAAATACAGCACAATCATCTACACGTGGACGTAGAACAGGAAACCGGCGTTGTATTTCTTTTGCATCAAGCACTTCGTGAGCAAGACTGTGTTGCCTCGCGCTGAGAAGGCTACCTTGAACCACATCGCTGTCCTCAGTTCCGATAAATAACCCTCCTGTTGTGGTAAGGAGTTGTGTCTGCGTATCGCGTTCCAATTGCTCCCATAGCACATAGGCGCGCAGCACCAACGGCACATAGCCTGGGTTCTCATGGTAGGCCTGGCGGATGATCCGTGAACTTCCATGCGAAGAGCCGCGGTCGTGTGCGGGGGTAAAGCGCTCCAGTCCGAGGACGTGCTTGCCGCGCGCCGCAAGATGATACGCTGCAGCGCTGCCGATTCCGCCCAGCCCGATTACAATTGCGTCAAACGTCTCTGCCATTTTGCTTATTCAGATAATCGAACTATACATTGACATAGCCCGAATCTCATCTTAGAATGACGCAAATGCTACCGCGCGATTTCAAGCTACACATTCATTTTCGTGTCCCATGTCTTCGGACGTGTTGTAGCCGCGCGTAATTTCTCGCCAGTTCTTGTAAGCGGATTTCTTTCCAAACCAATAAAACATTCAGTTCCTTGCTTCGAGGCCAGAGAGGTTCTTTCAATGGTTAAGTTCAGGTTTTTCCTGCTGCTCCTGTTGTTGCTTGCCTCCACTGCTCCATTTGCTATGAGCCAGGCTGTTTTTGGAAATATCGACGGCACTGTCTTTGATACCAGCGGCGCGGCTGTTCCTTCCGCCAACATTACCATCACGGACCAGGACCGCGGCACCGTCTATCACACGCAAAGTAATGAGCAAGGCAACTATTCGCAGAGCCGCCTGCTTGCGGGCAGGTACCGTGTGCAGGTCGAGATTTCTGGTTTTGCCACGTTTATTGCCGATGCCACGGTGCAGGTCGATGCAACCACGCGCGTGGACGCGACTCTGAATCCGGGCACAGCCCAAAGCACCGTCACGGTTACTGGCGAATCGCCTTTGCTGATGACGGACCGTGCTGAAGTCTCAACGACCCTCACAGGCCGCGAGCTGGGCCAGCTGCCTGTTCTTGATCGCAATGTTACGAATCTTCTGCTGGTCATTCCGGGCGTGCAGCTCAATTCATGGCAGCATGCGGCCAGCGAAAATCCGCAGCAGGGCATTCAGGCGAACGTCAATGGACAATTCTTCACTGCAAATGGCTTCCTGCTCGACGGGACAGAAAACCAGAGCGCGATTCTCGGTATCGCTGTAATCAATCCGAATATCGATGCGCTGCAGGATTTTAAAGTCAGCACCAGCAACTACGATGCGGAATTTGGCTCGGCATCCGGCGCGCTGATCCAGGCAACAACGCGTTCGGGATCAAATGAATTGCATGGCTCGCTCTTTGAATATCTGCGCAACGATGTCATGAACGCTAAAGATCCGTTCACATTGCAGAACCCGCCTATCCGCTGGAACCAGTTTGGCGGCTCCATTGGAGGTCGCCTTATTAAGGACAAACTCTTCGGCTTCTTCGACTATCAGGGCACGCGCCGCCGTACCGGAGGCTCGCTGATTACTACAGTTCCCACAGCAGCAGAACGCGGTGGTGATCTCACGGCGCTGCTTGGCAACTACATCTGCGCCGACGGGACCACGTCAAGCTCCGCCTGCGGCAATCCTGCTTACGTAACTACCACCGAAGGCAACCAGGTGCCTGCGCGCGCGGGCATGGCCTTTGATCCCTCAACCGGCAACAGCGACGGCACAGGACGCCGCGCATACTCCACCCACGGACAGGTCAACGTTGTTCCCGTAGCAGCTCCGATTTCAAAACTTCTGAATGATCTGCCGCTGCCGAACCGCAACAACGACGTCTACAACAATTACGTCAGCTCAGGCAGCCAGAGATTCGACAGCGATCAATACGACGGACGCATAGACTTTGATCTCTCCACGAATTCGCATATCTTCGGGCGCTATACGCTGGCCAACTTTAACAATTACTCCCCTGCCGCTTTTGGCGATCTCGCCGGAGGCCCTTCGGCCTTCAATTTTTCCGGTGACTCGGTCGACCGCAATCAGAGCCTCGCGCTTGGCCTCGATCACGCCTTCAGCTCAGCGCTCGCAGCTGATGCGCGTTTTGGTTTCTTTCGCTATCGCATACGCGTGCAGCCAAATGGCGTTGGCACTACGCCTGCAAGCGACGCCGGGCTTCCCGGCCTGAACACCGGCACGCCTGAAACCAGCGGCATGCCCGCCTTCTATGTCAACGGCAATGGCGGATTTGATTTCGGCTACGCGCTCGGCATCAACCAGTGCAACTGCCCGCTCAAGGAAACAGAGAACCATTTCCAGTGGGTCACCAACTGGACAAAGCAGTGGCAGAACCACAGCATTAAGTTTGGCGCAGATGTGCGCCGCGCCCAGCAGCAGCGCATCCCCAGCGACTCGCACCGCTCCGGCGAAATTACCTTCAACGATTCAACGACCGGAAACTCCGATCTCGACACGCTGGTTGGCGGAGCTGTAAGCACCGGCTCTGCGCTTGCATCATTCCTGGTTGCGCAGCCCTCTTTCTTTGCGCGCTACTTTACCGGACTCGGCTATCATCCAGGCTTGCGTCAGACACGCATCTTTGCCTATGGGCAGGATTCCTGGCGCATCACGCCAAAATTCACGCTGAATTACGGCCTCCGTTGGGAAGACTACCTGCCGCAAACAGCAGCCAGTCCCGGCGGAGCAGGCAGCTTCGATCCAACAACCGGAGAAGTGCTTGCCGCGGGCATCGGTTCCGTGCCATCGAATATGGGGGTCAAGGCATACAATCTCGGCTTTGCGCCACGAGTCGGCTTTGCCTACCAGGCGCTGCAGAACATAGTCGTGCGCGCTGGCGCAGGACGCAGCTTTAACCCCAGCGGTCTTGGTGCGGTCTTCGGTCAGGGCGCGGACTACAATCCGCCCATCACCAATCCGCAGAATGTCGGCCAGGTCAATCCCTACACGCCTGACTTCAACCTGCTGAATGGTCCGCCGTCAGTGCCCAATCCGCCGGTCGGCTCAGACGGGCGCTATCTATTGCCCGACGGCATCAGCGTCTACTACTACACATATCCGGCAGATTCGTACCGCATCCCTGAAGTCTATTTCTGGAATTTCGCCGTCGAGACAGAGGTTACGCACTCCATGGCTCTTGACCTTGCCTATGTCGGCAATGTAGGCAGACATCTCTTTCTCTCTGTGAATGAAAATCAGGCAGTTCCTGGTCCCGGCGACTTCGATCCACGCAGGCCCTTCTATCCAAAGTTTGGTCTTGAGCAAGCGCTTTACCAGACCTGCAACTGCGACACATCCAGCTATCACGGACTGCAGGCCAAGCTACAACAGCGCCTCTCGCATGGCATCGACTTTCTGCTGACCTATACCTGGTCAAAAGCCATGGATAACTCCGAAGGTGGCGGCGGCTTTGCCAATAACTATGATGTAAGAGCCAGCCACGGCCCCGCCTCATGGGACCGCGCCAACACCGTGACCTTTGATTACAACTGGGACCTGCCCTTTGGCCACGGGCGCTGGGTGTCGCTCGACAGCAGCCACATCCTGAACGCCGTCGCAGGCGGCTGGAGACTGAGCGGTACGAATACCTTCAGTTCCGGCCTGCCCTTCACGCCTACAGTTTCCAATGCGCCGCTGCTGAACGCCGACTTTAACTCTGTCTATGCAGATGTGGTTGGCGATCCCATCGTTTCGCATCGCACTCGCGATCTCTGGTTTAATCCTGCTGCATTTTCAGAACCGAAGGAGCCATACCGCAATGGCAATGCGCGCCGCAACTCGCTCCGCGGTCCGAACCTCTATGTTTCGAATATGTCGATTGCCAAAAACCTGCTGCCCTTCGAGCACAAAGTGCTCGAATTCCGGGCAGAGGCATTCAACGTCTTCAACCATGTGAACCTGGGCCTTCCCAATTCCACGATTGATAATTTCGGCGCTGGACAGATCACCAACACGCAGGTTGCCATGCGCCAGATGCAGGTTGCGTTACACTTTCAATTCTGATCATTTCGTCTGAGGGGAACATTGCGAAAATTCATTCTCGCTGTAACTGCCGTTTTGTTTTTTACTACTAATCTGATTGCACAGTCACAGCCGCGCACCGCGACGCCGCCCGATGACCGCTTCAAAACTGACATTCTGGTGATCGTCGCGCATCCGGATGACGAGACAGAGGTCACCGGCTATCTGGCGCGTGCCATTTACGATGAGCACAAGCGTGTTGCCATTATCTTCGGCACGCGCGGCAACTCCGGCGGCAACTCCGCGGGCGCGGAGCAGGCTGCTGCGCTTGGAGCGGAACGTGAAATCGAAGGCCGCCAGGCAGCCGCTGAATTCGGCATCACGAATGTCTGGTTTCTGAATGGCCCAGATACGCCCGGACAGGACGTGCTGCGCTCACTCGAAACATGGAACCACGGTGCATCGCTCGATCAGGTCGTCCGTCTCGTGCGCCTCACGCGGCCTGAAGTCATCATCACCTGGCTGCCTGATTATGTTGCCGGCGAGAACCACGGCGATCATCAGGCGGCAGGTGTTCTCGCTACAGAAGCATTCGATCTCGCGGGCAATCCAACCGTATTTCCTGAACAGGTGGCTGTGCCGCGTAATGCTGACGACATTGGAAATCTGACCGAAGGCCTGCATCCCTGGCAGCCGAAAAAAATCTACTATTGCAGCGATACGTCACATACCGACTTTCTCTTAAACCAGGGTCCGAAATACTCCACTGAAGATATCTCACCCGCGAAGAAACAGCCTTACTATCTGCTTGCTGCGAATGAGATGAAGTACCACCTCACGCAGGGCGACACCGGCCAGATGGCGAAAAAGGCAATCGCTAACAACAGCTTTTCTTACTTTCGCCAGCCCGTGTTGCTCGTGTTGGGAAAATCGCATGTTCAGGGATCAACCACCGGTGACATCTTCGAAGGCATCACGAACGATCCCATTCCTTTCATGCCCGCTCCCGGCTACCGCACACCAACGCGCAGCGGCCTCTCTATTGAGCTCGGTGGTCCCTGGAATTTCTATAAGCAGTTCTGGCAAGCGCATGGAATTGACCGACTGGCGAAACTGCTGCCTGTCGCTGAAACCACTCTCAGCGCTGGGGAAAGAATCTTCCTGCCCGTTCTGGTACATAACGACACGGCCAGCGACACGCAAGTTGAGCTGGCAGCGAATCTTCCCGAAGGCTGGACGGAGTTGAACGGACCGGGCACTCTGCTGGTCCACGCGCACGAAACGTTTCCCCTCTATATCACCGCTCGCGCTCCGAAACAGGAGAGCAAAAACGCGGCGACCATCACCATTCGCGCAACTGCCGGTGGAAATTCCATCGGAGATATCCCGGTAAAGGTTTATCTCTCGCCAGGATCACTTCCGCAGTAAACACAACTTAAACAGCCCGTCATTCTGAGGAGCTGGGTAAAATGAAGCCAACGAAGAATCCATGTGAAACCAGGTAGTATCGTTACAGTTTCGGCTTTCAGGCACAATCCAGAAGTGTCTGAAAGCCGCAACTCATCGCACCCGGACACGCAGCCACAATAAAGCCGAAACAAACACCAAAGCCGATGCCGACCCGAACGCCACATTCCATCCGTAGCGATTCAACAGAATTGGCACCAACGCCGTCGAAACAATCCCGCCCGCATTTCCTGCGGTATTCATAATGGCTCCGGCAGCACCCGCATGTTCATCGCCAATTTCTATCGAGCTCGGCCAGAAAATGCATTCCGTAGCCAGCAGGCAAGCCACGCTTAACGACAGCGCCGCAACAGCAAAATACACATTGTCTAGTCTGACCGTAAGAAAGAGAAACGCCGCCGAGAGCATCATCAGCGCAATGGCGAAATTACGCCGTCCCTTTACATATCCAAACCGTTGCATCAGCCTGTCGCTCGTATAGCCCACCAGCGGCACCGCAAACATTGCGACCAGAAATGGCAGCCCTGTATATACGCCGCCACGCAGCAGCGTGAAATGTCTCTGTTGCACCAAATACAGATACGACCAGAAGACAAAAACATAGAGAGCGTAGCTCTCAAAAAAATAGCTGAGTGAGAGGTTCCACATCGCCGGTCTGCGCAGCAACTTACTCCAGGAAGTCGCGGGCCTGTCCGAAATTTCTGCATGCCCTTCATTTGCGGTATGCAACTGGCCACGCGAAACAATCAACCACACCGCCGCAAGGACAACGGCAAAACTCGCTGTAATATAAAACGAAGCCCTCCAGCCAACACTCACCATCAAACGCGAAATCAAAGGCGGCGTCAGCGCTGACCCTGCGGCTGTTCCAGCAATGACAGCGGCATAACCGAGCCCGTGCTGTACCTTCGGCATGCTGCTGGCAATGGCGCGCGCCGCCACTGGAAACCCCGCAGCTTCGCCGGCTCCGAGTAAAAATCGCAAAAGCAACAGCGCAATGAAAGAAGCGGCGCCAACCGGCAATAACAAGCCGGGCAACAATCCTGTAAGCAGAGAAGTAATGCCCCACGTAACAGCGGCAACGCAAAGCACAGGCCGTGCACCAAAACGGTCGCCGTAAATTCCCCAAGGCAGTTGAAAAACTGTATAGCCAATCAGGAAACTGCTGAAAATCTGCCCCAGCTGCACCGTAGTCAGGTGAAGCTCCGGAACAAGGAACACGGCTGCGATGGAGATATTCATGCGCAGCACATATCCCACCAGACTGAAACAGCTCAGCGTCAGAACGAAGAGAATGCGGCTAAGAGATCCGCGAGGGGTGTTGTCTGCAGTTCGGCTGAACGTAGCTTCATGACTGAGCTGAGGAGACATAGGAAGGAGCGCAATCCTGGGTTCAGTTAATCACAGATTCCTGCGCTTGAGGACTTCATAGACGCCTGAAAGTTCACGCTGAAAACCGTGTTTTTCCGGGGCTTAATAAATTCTGAATCGCCTAGGAATCCATCACCGCAAATCGATGGTGACACTCTAAGCGGCAAAATATGCCAGCGAACTTATCGCGGCAATCCACTGTATTTACAGCATCTATGGACGACAATTTCCTGGTGCCGGGAGGGGGGGTCGAACCCCCATGACCGCAAGGGTCGGCGGATTTTGAGTTTTGGCCCAACCCTGTAAGCCTATGATAATGCAGGGAATGCGAGCGTAATTGAGTGAAGCCGTAAGTAATTGAGTGACCGTAATTTAGCGCAATTTATCGAAGCCTGTCTAAGCTGATGTGTGTACCTCTGCTGTACCTCGGCTCCTCATGGTTTGCAGTATATCTTTACTGCATTTGCAGTATAATTCAACTGCAATGCTTTCCCTTCGCTCAGAGCTTCGGCGCAAACTGCTGGCGTATTTTTATGCTAGCCGCTCTGCGCGCGTGTATGTCCGCCAGTTGGCAAAGGCACTGGACGTAGACTCAACGAATCTGTCGCGTGAGCTGGCTCGTCTGGAACGGGAAGGACTTCTGCACTCTGAAGTAGAAGGCCGCCAGCGATACTACAGCATCAACCAGCAGTACCCCTACCTGAAGGCGGTCTTCTCGCTTCTTCAAGGAACCGTCGGCATTGTCCCAACACTAACGTCAGCACTGGATCGGATTCGCGGGATTGACGAAGCCCATCTGTACGGCTCCTTTGCTAAAAATGAAGCAGACGCAGCCAGCGACATTGACCTGTTGATCGTAGGTCAACCTGATCCCGAAAATTTGGCAGCCGAGATTAGAAAGCTGGAAAAAACACTCAACCGGGAAGTGAACTACACGGTCCTGAAGCCGCAGGAACTGAAGCGGAAACTCGCGGCCCACGATCCATTTCTCACAGACGTTTGGCAGGGAAAACGAATCGAGCTAATCGGGAATGGGCAAAACCGGCCAGCGAAGACACAGTGATTGTGTAGAGTAGTTGTAAAAAAGGAACATCGCTTTGCCTATACCTGGTTTTTCAAATGATGGAGTTTTGCCGCCGTTCCTTGGTTCAAGCCCTGGTGATGCTAGTGGGTTGATGTCGCCCTATTTGGCTACATCTCTCGATGTAGTCCAGCGATTTGCTCAGAATCGTCAGCGGATAGACATACTCGAAGGATGGCTGAATCACCGGATCGGGCTTCGCAACGCAGGGTTCCAACATGGCTTCCAGTGGCTTGACGGCAGCTTTGTGGAAGACAAGATGCCGCGCGACCTCGACACTGTTTCATTCATCTATATGGGGCAGCCATCCTTTCCAGACGTTGACAGCGCTTGGTCTGCTAGGGAACTGAGCTTGAGCCTATTTGATCGCAAAAATGCGAAAGATTCCTTTCATGTGGATGCATTCTTTATTGACTTGCTGGATACGCCAGAGGTCATCGTGGATGCTTCCCGATATTTTCTCGGCCTTTTTTCGCATCAGCGTACTACGATGATTTGGAAAGGTATGCTGCAAGTTCGCTTGGAAGACGATAATGTAGATCAAGAGGCCTTGGAGTACTTGCGGGAGATGCGGCAGCAGTTCCCTGAACCTGATCCTGAACTTGGCCCCTCACTGCCGCTATTCGCACAAGGAGGAATTGATAATGCTTCGTAAGCTTCAGCACGACTTCGTCGCATCTAACCTTTCCTCTGTTTCCAACATATTGTCACACGCTCCTACGCGCTCTCTGACTCGGATAAGCCTAGAGGCGAGGCGCGATGAGCTTGCGGCTGAGATGCGAGAAATTCAAGAATCGCCGGAGACTCACGCTGCGACAGCGCTCTTCTTCAGCGGCAAACCAGTGTTGGGCAGCCGTGGGATTGAAAGTGAATTTGCTGCGAAAGCTCTTGGAACGTATCAAGATATTGTGACTAAACTTTTCGCGTTGCGTAGTAAGGGACAATTGGGGGAACGCGGCGTTGTTGCTGATCGAGATTTGTCCCGGCTCCATGTAACTAGCCTTGTGCGCGGCTCTTTTGGCTTTCTTCTTGAGGATGTAGACGAGAACGATCTTGAAACTGCTCCAGTGCTTAAGTCGGCAGTCGATGACTCTGCCCGATTGATCGGGTCATTTGCAGAAGAGGATGAAGAGCATTTCGAATCTGCTATCGCTGAGATTGATAATCGTGTTTTACAAACAGTGAAGTCATTCTTTGACATCCTAGCCAAGGATTCAGCCACTCTGAGGGTTGTTGCAAGTGATTCTGAGCGAACCTTTGATATGAATGGAATTCTTCGGGCTGCTGAACGCGCTAAAGCGACGGAAGTCGAGGAATTCCTTGAAACAATCGGTGGAACCTTGCAAGGCGTAATGCCGGAAAAGCATGAATTTGAACTGCGGACACAGGGTCGCACCATCAGCGGCAAGGTAGCTGGCTCGATTTCGGCTTCAGAGCTTGCGAGCTTATTCAATCGCGAAGTGATAGCCGATGTAACTCGAACCGCTGTTTCGCGTGGCGGGCGTGTTGCGAAAGAGAAGTACTTTTTAACGGCGTTGCGCGAAGCTGAGCAAAAACAACGAAGCCATTCTTAAAGTAGTCGCTCTCGGGTGAACTATTCGCTGTCGTTCAGCAAGCTCAAAACATCCGATGGCTTTCTGGCAATCGCATACCGCCATTTCCCATAGGTGCCGTCTGCTGTCACGGCATCAACCCAACGCTGCGCTGCTGCGGCCTTCACTTCTTCCAAAGGATCGTAGCCCTTTGTTTCGAGGATTAGATGGCACTCAGGCTGTGTATTGAGACGCACGATAAAGTCGGGAATATAGTCGTGCATCTGGCCGTTATGCAGATAGGGAATGGCAAATCCCAATCCGGCATTTTTCACAAAGGCGGCCACAGCAGGATGTGAGTCAATGTAGTAGGCCGCTGACTGCTCCCACTTCTGTGTGTCGGCCACAATGTAGTTCAAATGGCTCTTGACCACTTCGCGCACTTCCTTGCTTGTCCAGTAGGAGACTTCCGCCGTTGATCCTGGTCCGCGATTCTGTTCGTAGCGGGGAACCTCTGGGGCCTCACCACTTTGCACATCGGGCCGGAGATTTTCTACCAACACCTCGATAAGCCAGCCATAGTAAGGAGCGAGGAAAAGGTCTTTCACATCCGCTGGCGGCTGAACACGCACCTTCTCTTCGATATACCGCTGGAGGATCGGTGCGAGTTGCTTAAAAAGCACATGACCCGGCACAGTCAATCCGCGCCGTGAAACATAATCCTTAGTAAGCGCGCCGGCAATATCGAAGATCAGTTCCTGAAGCCTGCGCTGATTACGCCACTCCAAAAGCGAAGCGCCTTCGAGTTTGCCGGGACCTTGTAAAGACAGGCGGCCAGCGTTGTTCACGCTTAGCCCTTTCATCTCTACTTCAGGAGGAATGCGGCCCGGCTCCAGTGTCAGTGACGGAACACTCTGCCAATCCACTGTGACGCTATTTCGGATTGCCTGCGTGTAACCTTCGACTCGGGGAAATCGAATCTCAAACTGCGCTTTCTCCGGTACAGCGTGAACGTGGTACTTTTTCACCTTCGGCGGTGGTGCTGCCGAAGGGTTGGCCTTAAATGGAATCACCTCGAAGGGCACACCCAACACTTTTGCTACTTCTTCCTCGAATTTGCCGTCGGCGTTAACCTCATAGCTGGTTCGCCGCAGTCCGCGGCCTACCACCTGTTCGCACAGCAACTGCGACATGAAGGGCCGCAGTCCGATGATGTGCGTCACCGTATTGCAATCCCAACCTTCCGTGAGCATCCCCACGCTGACGATGCAGCGCACATCGCGTCCTGGCGGATGCAGGGGCCGCTTCAGCTTATTTGACAACTCTTCAAAACCCTCCGGGTACACTGGCCGTCCCTGCCGATCGTAGGTCCAGTCAATCTTTCCTACAGTGTCGAGCGTGTAGCGCTGCCAGCGGCTTTCATCACCTTTGGCTCCCTCGGCATCCGTTTCATGGACCACCTTGGAGTCAACCCGGATGGTGTATTGCTTCCCGTTTTCATTGCGGAAACCAGCAACTCCCGTGGGGGCAATGCTGCTGGGCCGTTTGTCTTCGGCCAGCCACTCATACATAACCTTCGCAATCGCCGTGTTCTTGCACACGAGAATGAACACCGGCGGTCTGCCATCGCGTTGAGGCTCAGCAGCCCATTCTTCACGCATCTTCTCCCATAACCCGCCAAGCATGGCGATGGGATGATGCGCCCATTTCAGAACTGCTTCCGGCTTCGGGCTGCCTCTGCGCGCGCCACGCTCCGCCGGAGTCAACTTGGGAATGAGCCAGTGCCAGATATTGAAGTAGCCAGGTATTTCTTCACCTGTCGTGTCCCGAACAGCGAGCTGAGGGACCTTCACAAGTCCTGACTCGATGGCATCGATCAGGCTGAAGTCGCTTACCACCCAGGGAAACGGCTTGTTCGTCTCCTGGCCTACACGTCCCAGAAAGTATGGCGTAGCAGATAGGTCTACACAGTAGTTGATGCCGCGCAGCTTCTGCACTTTATCAAGCCCGTCAATCCAGACAGTGGCTTCCTTGAAATATTCTTCTGCCTCTTCTGTTTCGCCAAATTCTTCCTGTTCTTCTTCCTCATCTTGCTCTTCCTGGCGGATGCGGTAGGCGTGATGCGCCTCGTCGTTCATGACGAGGATGTTTTGCTTCCCGCCGATCTCGCGGCCAAGAATGCGATTGACCAGGGCCGTATCGCTCTCGACATATTCTTCCGACCTGATCCTCACGGATTTCAGATTGCCCTGTTCGTCAAACTCCTCCGTACCTGGCACAACCTCTAGCTCGCCTGCCGCCTTACGCGCCTCAAGAGACTCCAGAGTCAAATAGCGAGAGCCTCGTGCGGTCGTATTCTTCTGGCCGATCAGAATCTTTTCCGTGCTTGGCTTCGGCACTCCTGCCTTGCTTACCTTCGCCGCCGTGCCGCCAGTCTGCACGCTACGCGGCTCAAAGACATGCCAGTTTGTAACGACAATCTTTCCCTGGCTCAATGCAGGCATCAGGTGCGGCGGTACAAGGTCGCGCGTGCGGTAGATGCTGGCGTCGCCACGCTGAGGGTCCAACTCCTGCAAGCGGTCCTTAATCGTTACATTCGGACAGACAACCAGCACCACATCGCTGAAGCGGCTGTCGCTGCGGTCATTCTGCTTGTTCAGAATGTTCCACGCCGCCAGCATTCCCATGACGGTTGTCTTGCCCGCGCCTGTAGCCAGCTTGCACGCATAGCGCTGGAAACCTGTATAACCCTCTGCTTTGCGGTCGTCACTCGGCTCATCGCGTGGAACACTAATTCCCTGTAGTAAATCCGCGCGGCCTTCTTTGAGAAAGATGACGGTCAGTGCCGCTTCAAGCTGGGCAAAGAAGAGCCGCTTTTCCCGTTCCTCGCGCGTCCACCACTGAATCAGCTCCGCCGTTGTGCGCGTCAGTCCTGGAAAACCCTGCCGCTGCCACTCCGCCACGCGGTCACGGATCAGGTTTACCAGGGCCAGCTCATAGCCGTTCGCGTATTCGTCCGATGGGCGCAGGATATTCGGGTCAACAATCCATTCCCGTTTCTGGTCGCGGGGAGGAAAGACTACGGCAGCACGTCTGCCTTCCCGCAACTCCGGCTGTTCGCCTTCCCGGATGTACCAATAGCGCTGCGGCTTCTCAAAAGGCGAGTTCTGGATCGGTTCTGCGACTTCAAAGCTCATCTTGTTGGGTCCGTAGATACTTCCTGAATCGTCGTACCGATATCTGCAAAGGCCCGGCTCAATTCTTCGCTGCTCGCATGGCGCTTTAGGTTGAGGGTGGATTCCATTTCAGTTATCCAACGAAGTAACTCGTCAGCAGCCTTTTTGACAGCGGGCATCGTCAATTTGCTAAATGCCTCCTCTTCACGAGTCGGGGTGAAATGAGCAAATAGATTCCTAATCTTCCTAGCATCGTTTACGTTTGGTTTTTGCACCTTCGCTGATCCGAGTTCATTCAAGAGATCAATTTTCTTGTCGAGTGAATCCCTTTGAATGCGTGTAAAGAGCACACCAACAGCCTTCTCTTCTAGGAGGGCATTTAACCATCCGTTCACTATCGCTTCTGCATACGCAAATAGAGATAGAAGGGCAACTCGAAGGAACCGCGCATGAAGAAACATCGCTTCGGGAACCATGGGATCGTGCTTTTCAGCTTGTTCCAAAAAGTACTGAAAGTCATGAAATAAGTCTTCACGAGTGTTCTTAACAAGAACGCTAAAATCACCGCTATCGTTATCGATAAGTACCTCAATTTCGCCCACTCGTCACCTCCAATACTTTCACCACCAGCAGCTCATTTCCGCGATCATCAATTACCTTCACCGCTATCTGCTTCTGCTCGCCTGCTGCAAAAGGCGCACTCACCGTACCGGCCAGGTGTGCCCATACACTGTCTTCAAATTCGCCCTTTAGCGCTTTTTTCAGCTTGTCCCACTCGCTGGTGCGTGGGAAAAAGGCCTGCGACACATGGAAGCACATACCGTTGTAGTCCGTATCCAGGAACCATGCCGGGACGTCGTCGCCCTTACGATGATTTACTTCCATCGTTACTGGATCGAAAACATCCAGCCCCAGCAGCTCGACCTGATATTTCGTTTCCGTGTCTTCCTTTGCACGCGGGGCTTTGCTTATCTTGATCTCAGGTAAACCACAGACAGAGAATATCTGGCTGGAGCGCATATTCTTGAGCAGGTCGCCCATCATCAGGTCGGGAGTGGCTTGCACATAAGTTGCTGGAATCCCGCTTACCTGTTCACTCATCTCGACCGCTTCGCGCGCATTCGGCTGGATGGCAAATCCAATGACGTACAGATGGGTATAACTCTTCTGGTAGGCTTCGCGTGCAGCCTGCTCTACCAGCCGCGTGCTCACCGCTCCATTCTCTGGGCCGAAGACAAAGGCAACAGGGCGCGAGGAAAGTGGCAACGTCAGTCCGTCTTTCTCCCTCGCTTCCTGTATAGCATCGGCAAGGGTGGCTGTCTGGCCTTCAGCAGTTGCGTCTACCAGCGCCTCCGCATCCAGCGAGAGCGTTTTGGCCGGACGGCGCACGTTTTTCAGTGTGACAGTGCGATTGCCCTCCAACCGGAGTACCGGCGAGCGGCGCAGCACCTCCAGCATCCGGTCAGGAAAGCTTGCGTTGTTTTCGGATGCCTCGCTATTTTTCTCCTGCTCTTCCCACTGCATCGGCGTGGGAATGGTAGCCTCAAAGCAGAATGGCCCTGTCACGCGCGTAATGCTGTCATTCTTTTCAGGGCGGTCTACCAGTACCTCTTCTTCCGGCGGCTCGTTGTTGGCGATGGACTTGAGCGTGATGTGCGGAACGATGCCGCCGACTTCTTCGCCTTTATTGTTCTGCCTGCGCTTGTAGACAAAACCTGCTGCGGGACCACGCGCATTGTCCTTCAGCTCGTACCACGGAAAGGTCGCGGTCAGTAGCCTCTGGCGTGCCAACGCAAGTGGAACGCGGCTGGTGTCGCAGGTAATCCAGCGTCGTCCCCACTGTTCGGCAACGTAGGCGGTCGTGCCTGAGCCGCATGTGGGATCGAATACCAAATCACCGGGATCGGTTGACATAAGAAGGCAACGTTCTATAACTTTTGTGTTTGTTTGCACGACATATACTTTGGGATCGTTAAATCCACCTTGTTGGGTATCGTCCCAAAGATTTGTTATTGGGGTCACTGGGTAATCGTCCAGGTACATCTTCCAGCGTAAGGAATTGTCTCCGCTTTCGATGATGCGTCCAGCTTCAACTAGCCGATTACGACCTTCAGGATTTGTTTTCCAGTGTGAGTTTCTATTCGGAAAGTACCTTTTACCTTTGTACACAAATGGTTCATTGTCAGTTGCGCTTGCTCCCGTGCTCTGAAGAGAGACCGTTTGGAAAACGCGTGCTCCTTTTGGAATCAGATCAGGTTGCAACCATTCGTCACGCGTTAAGCGACGAACCGCGCTATCAACGAGCTCCACATATTGAAACAGCTCGGTTCCCGGTTTACCTAGCTGTCGTGGTAGATATATCTGACGATATTTCACGCGGGTTCTGTCACGCGCATACCAAATTAAGAAATCCGCAATCGGAGAGAGGAGCTCTGGCGCTGCGCCGCCTGTCTTTTGAAAGGCAATTATTCCGCAACAGTTTTCAGCCCCGAACACCTCATCCATCAACTCCCGCACGTGATGCAGGTTCTCATCGCTGATCTGGACAAAGATGCTGCCACTGGGGGCAAGCAGTTCCCGCGCCAGCAGCAAACGGTCGCGCAGGTATGTTAAATATGAGTGGAGACCAAGTTCCCAGGTATCGCGGTAGGCCTGCACCATCTCCGGCTCGCGCGTCATGTCGGCATCTTCGTTGTGCTTCACGTCGCGCTTGCGCACGAATGGCTGGAAGTTGGAACCAAACTTTACGCCATACGGCGGGTCCATGTAGATCATCTGTACCTGGCCACCCAGTCGCTCATAGGTGAGCAAGGAATTCATGACGACCAGCGAATCGCCCAACATCATGCGGTTCACCCACTGATCCTGATACTCATAGGCACGCAAAACCTGTTCCGTGCCGGAGTGCTGCGGATCGCCAAACAGGTCGAACATATCAATCTGCTTGTCCCGTTTGTGGCCCTTCAGCGTATCGAGAATCGCTTTGGTGGAAAGCCGCTCATGAATGAAGAGCGGCAGCGACGGCACATCGAAAGACAGCCGTTCTGCCTTGCCTGTCCAGTCGAGGAATGGCTTGCCCAACGCCTTAAGCTTGGCTACCGCCTCCTGGAGGCTGCTGACGGTCTCTACAACCTCGCCGCTGCTGTTGCGCAGTTCTCTGGGCTGCGGAAAGCGGTGCGGAGCGGGCAGTGCAGCAGCGTCGGTAATGCAGCCCAGCAACCACTCACCGAGTTCTCGCACCGGGTTCTGTCCGTCCCAGTCCAGGGCCGGAGAAAGCGAGGAATCATAGCGGTATTTCTTTGGCGGTAGCTTCTTTTTAAACTGCGCCTGCGTGCCCACCTCGGGCCGCATCGGGCTGGTGGATTCGCTGTGTTTGTAACTCTCGGCAGACTTCTGTGTAGTCTGCTTCTTCGTTCCCTTGCGTGGCGGCATGAACCAAGGACCTTATTCAGTGAGGGTAATTAACAGTAATCTATCGTAATCAAGGAACCTCATCCTGCTCCAGTAGTTTCTTCCCGTTTCCCTCACTGCATTCCATTTGAAATGCAGTGAGCTCGCCACCAAAGTTTTTGAGCCGGACAGTACTCATGATTACAACAAGGGTCCCACACCTCCCAAAAATGAAGAATTCCCTTGCCGATTTTGACCGGTCCGCGATCTAGTATTGTTCAGCAACGGCACAACCCCATGATCGAGCACGTGTTTGGCGGTGACTGGACCGAAATAAAGCTGGCAAGGCTTGAGAAGTATCTCGCGGCCTACCGCACGATTTTCACCGGGAATGAGCGTGCGCGCCATTTCACCACCTGGTATGTAGACGCATTTGCCGGTACAGGCTCACGGTCCTCCGGCGAAACCGCAGGCTCTTCATTGGTTTTATCCGAGGATGTCTATCAAGACGCCGAAACCAGCCGCTATCGGGATGGCAGCGCACGCATTGCTCTTGGCCTGCAAAGTCCATTCGACCACTATCTCTTCATTGAAAAATCGAAAGCCCACGTGAATGAATTGCGGGCCATGATCGAAAAAGACTTCACGGCCTTGTTGCCCCGCTGCGACTTAAGGCAGGACGATGCCAATGGGGTGCTCTGTGCCTGGTGTAAGGAGCGTGACTGGAAGAAGGAGCGTGCGGTCGTCTTCCTGGACCCGTATGGTATGCAAGTGGAGTGGAGCACCATTGAGGCGCTGGGGGCTACAAAAGGAATTGATCTGTGGTATCTCTTTCCGCTCGGCGTCGCGCGGCTCCTGAAGCGGGACGGCAATATCGATGAGGCATGGCAGAAACGTCTCGATATATTGTTCGGCACAGATGCCTGGCGCACCCGCTTTTACCAAACCCGTATGACACAGGATTTGTTTGGAGACAGAGAAGAAATAGAGCGGAACGTGACTGTCGAAAACATTCAAGGCTTCATTCAGGAACGGCTGGTCACCTGCTTTTCAAAAGTCGCGGATGGCCTGGTGCTGAGGAATTCAAAATCCAGCCCGCTATATTCGCTGTGCTTTGCTGCGGCGAATGAACGGGGCGGCAAGACGGCGCTGAAGATAGCGCAAAGCATCTTAGATGACTGAACAGATACACTGAGCAAGGAGGGAAGACATGGCGGCAACATCAAGCATCGAATGGACCGAGATGACATGGAATCCCGTCACCGGCTGCCAAAAAATCAGCCAGGGCTGCAAACATTGCTATGCGGAGAGAATGGCGAAGCGTCTGTATGCAATGGGTTCTGAACGGTACAGCAATGGCTTCAAGCCTGCCTTGCACTACGACCTCATCGACATCCCAAAGAGCTGGAAGAAACCACGGCTGATCTTTGTGAATTCAATGAGTGATCTCTTTCAGGAAGTTGTGCCGGACAACTTTATCCATCGTGTATTTGCCACCATGCAGGATTGCCCACAGCATACGTTTCAAATTCTCACCAAACGCAGTGAGAGGCTACGTCAATTGGGTCCTTTTTTGCCTTGGCCGGAGAATGTCTGGATGGGGGTAAGCGTGGAGGATGAGCGCGTCGTTGGCAGAATTCGGGATTTGGCATCCGTACCTGCGAAAGTGCGATTCCTTTCGTGCGAGCCGCTTATTGGGCCATTGGAGCACCTTCCCCTGAAGAATATTCATTGGGTCATTGTTGGAGGAGAATCCGGTCCCGGTGCTCGTCCGATGAATCCGGAATGGGTCGAGTCTATTCAACGCCAATGCTGCCGCGCCAATGTGCCGTTCTTCTTCAAACAGTGGGGCGGTGTTCGGAAAGACATGACGGGACGTCTGCTGCATGGCCGCACTTATGATGAAATGCCGGGGGCTAAAACGCCCGTAATGGATGCAGAACTGCTTCCTCAGTTATGTGGCTGAGATAAGCCACGACTGTCTCTACTTGTATAGGTCGCGGGTCGTGCTCAAAGTCGGTAGGTTTATGTGGCGGGTGGTTGGTTTCCAACTCCACAGTCTATTGACATAGATCAAGGTAGCAGTGTTTGTTTATTGGCTTTTCTCTGTTGTCCTAGAGCATTTTTCATTCAGCTATAGACCAGCAAAAGCAAAGACGGAGCCACGCTTGGGCGTTGTCTGGTGAGATGTGCGGGAGCAATTGGGTGATGGCCTGATCGAGGGCTTCGGCGGAGCGGGCCTTGGCTTGAGCCAGCAGTTGCTTGAGCTTGGCCCAGGCCTTTTCGATGGGGTTCAAGTCCGGAGAATAGGGCGGCAGATAGAGCAACTCCGCCTGACAAGCTTCGATACGCTGGCGCACACCCTCGACCTTGTGCGAGCTGAGATTATCCATCACAACGACATCGCCAGGCCGCAACGCGGGGCAAAGCACATGATCCAGGTAGGCCAGAAATATCTCCCGGTCTGTCGCCGCTTCTACGGTCATGGTGGCGATCATGCCACGAGTGCTCATGGCGCCAAGGATGGTCAGGATTTTCCAGTCGCCCTGAGGCGTGCCCTCGTGAACCCTTGCCGCACCCGGAGCACGGGCATACAAACGCGTCATGCGGGTGGTGACGCCGCTTTCATCGAGGAAAATCAGCTTCTCCGGCTGGATCGTACGGAGCCGTTCGACGAACCCTTCCCGCCGCTTGCGGTTTTCTTCACTGTCCCGCTCCGTGGCGTGGAGTGACTTTTTTTCAGCCGCAGCCCCATCCGCTTCAGTGCCCTCGCTATCTGCGCCCTGCTGATGCTGAGCCCCAACTCCTCCAGCAGCTTTTGTTGCAGCTGATTCAACGTCAGGTCAGGAATTGCAAGCAGCCATCGTCGCAACTGTTCCCGTGGCGCGTCGAGCAATTTGCGGGCAGTGCCGCGCACTTGCTCAACCCGCTCCATCTGGCCGGTGCGTTGAAACTGCTGGCGGAGCTTCTTCCCATAGGCCACACTGACCATGAAACGCTCGGCCAACTCTTCCAGCGTTCCCTCGCCCTCTGCATAGGCGGACAAGAATCTCCTCCGAAGATCATCTGAATAAGCCTTCGCCATCCCCCATCTGATGCGCAGAGTCTCGCCAGAAATAGTATACACCTAAAAGAGAAATGCTCTAGCTGCCAAGACCTTAACGAACTGCTGCTCCTTGCATCGAGCCTGCCATGCCGGATGCGTTCAGAAACCAGATCACAATGACGAATGTGATGAAGATGCCGAACAGGTAAAGCAGGAGCCGCGCCGGAAGAGTGAGAGTGGGCTTTACGAGATTCCATCCAGCAACCGCCACTGACACAATCTGAGGCTGCTGAGCCGGAGCCTGTACCCCGCGCACTTGCGCGGGTGCAGGCGTGACCGCAGTTGGAACTGGCGCGCCGGTCTGTCCTGGCTTAGCAGCCTGTGGTTAAAGTCCGGGTGCATGGTGGTTGAAAATGCTGGTGTTTGCGATGCGGAATTCGTAGTCTTCAGCCATGGGGATGGGAACGCGTCAGTCGCAGGAGAAGCAGGAAGAGATGTGGAT
>Ga0209062_1000410_pt1 | contig 137128 bp, 97 predicted proteins | sample Coa_R2_2_FD_187158 | JGI IMG/M metagenome (GOLD analysis project Ga0209062, IMG submission 187158) | Surface soil microbial communities from Centralia Pennsylvania, which are recovering from an underground coalmine fire - Coalmine... | ecosystem: Environmental > Terrestrial > Soil >... | reverse complement strand
GTATACGTTCCCGAACCCGTCGTCGTCGTCGTCGATGTGTCCTGGGCCGTGTTCCCACTGACCGTATCCGTGTAACTCTCGATCGCCGTCATCGTCGTCGCACTCTCCGCCAGTGTGAACGAGTCCGTACCCGTTACCACACGCAGGTATGCCGCCGTCACGACGTTCCCCGACTCGGCCTGCGTCATCCCATCCACACCCGTCTCCGTCAACGTGTACAGACCACCGCTCTCCACCTCCCGCATCGTGTAGGTCGTCGTCGAACCGCCCGACAGCGTGTAGTCCCCGCTCACCGCGTTACCCACCGTCGTATCGTTGAACGACTCCGTACTCGTCTCACTCACCGAGAACGCACCCAAAGTGTCGCTACCCGCTTCCACGAAGCTGTCCGTGTCGGACCCACCTTGCGAGAGCGTGTAGGCACCCGTCACACTGTTGCCCGACTTGCTCATCGTCGACGAGTCGCCCAGAATCTCCGTGAATGTCGCGGCCTGGCTCGGATCGCTGATCGTCTCGATGGCCGTCGAACCGCTGTTGTCGCTGCCCGTCTGGGTGTATGACCCTCCCACCGCGTTCCCAGACTCGATTTGCGTGGTCATATCGCTCGATGTCTTGTTGAGCGTGTAGGTACCGCCAGACTGGTTGGCCGTCTCGTGGATCGAACCGCTCGCAGTGGCGGTTTCGGTCAGCGAGTAACTGCCGGTTACCTGGTTGGATGTGCCGGTGGTGGTCGAAGTGTTGCCGTCCACTTCGATGAGCGTGTACCCCGTTCCCGACGAACTGCCAATCTCCGTCGTCGTCGAACTCCCCGTTGCAATACTGGTGGGGGTGATCACGCCGGTCACGACGTTACCGGTTGCCACGTTGGTTGTGGTCGCGGTTGAGGCCAGGGTCTGGGTGTAGGAAGTACCGTTGCCGCCACCGCTGAGCACTTGCGTGACCGTGTCGGTCGAGGTGGTTGTGGCCGTCTGGGCGCCGGTCACATGGTTGCCGGTCTGGGTGGCCGTGGTGGAGGTAGAATCGTTCGCCGTTTCGGTGAACGATCCGCGGGCGTTGGTGCCGGACGCGATCGTCGTGGTGGTCGCCGAGGAACTCTGGCTGAGCGTGTACGCACCGGTCACGTTATCGCCGGACGCGATCTGCGTACCGCCACTGATTGTAGTGGACGTGAATCCCTGCGTGAGGCTCTGGTTCGTATCGGTGTCGTAGGCAGTCGACGTGTTCCCAAAGACCTGCGTCAGTGTGTAGACGCCGGTCACGTTGTTACCCGAACCCGTAGAGGTCGAAGAGCCAGTTTGTGTCGAGGTAGTGTTACCGACCGATCCCTGGTTGCCGTCTGTCTCGTAGGTGGTGACGGTACTGGTCGATGTCTCTCCGATCTGAGTGCCGCCCAGCCCACTCGCAGCTGTCAGCGTGTAGCTGCCAGTGACGTTGTTGCCGGTCATCGGCGTCGTGTCGGTCCCACTGCTGAAAGCGGTAATGTTGGCAATCGAACCCTGGTTGGTATCCGTCTCGTAGCTCGTGGCGTTACTGCTGCTGGTTGTGAGCAGCGTGTAGCTGCCAGTGACGTTGTTGCCCGAACCAGTCGAGGTCGAAGAGCCGGTCTGAGTACTGGTGACCGAAGTCGTCGCTCCCTGGTTGGTATCCGTCTCGTAGCTCGTGACGGTGTGGTTCGATGTCTCACCGGTCTGGGTGCCGAGTCCACCCGCACTCGTCAGTGTGTAATCGCCAGTTACGTTGTTGCCGACCATCGGCGTCGTGTCAGTCCCACTGTTGAAACTGGTGATACTGGCGATCGAACCCTGATTCGTATCGGTTTCGTAGCTCGTGGCGTTACTGCTGCTTGTTGTGAGCAGTGTGTAGCTGCCGGTCACCTTGTTGCCAGAGCCAGTAGAGGTCGAAGAACTCGTCTGAGTGCTGGTGACCGAGGTCGTCGCTCCCTGGTTGGTGGCCGTCTCGTGGGTCGTGACTGTGGAAGTCGATGTCTCACCGGTCAGCGTGGCCGTTCCATTCACACCGGTCAGCGAATAGGTCCCCGTGACGTTGTTGCCGGTCATCGGCGTCGTGTCGGTTCCACTGCTGAAGCTGGTGATAGTGGCGATCGAACCCTGGTTGGTATCTGTCTCGTAGCTCGTGGCCTTACTGCTGCTTGTTGTGAGCAGTGCGTAGGTGCCGGTGACGTTGTTGCCCGAACCAGTCGAGGTCGAAGAGCCGGTCTGAGTACTGGTGACCGAAGTCGTCGCTCCCTGGTTGGTGTCCGTCGCGTAACTTGTCGCAGTGGAAGTGGAGGTCTCTCCGGTCAGCGAGTAATCGCCGGTCACGTTGTTGCCGGTCATCGGCGACGTATCAGTCCCGCTGCTGAAACTGGTGATTGACGACACCGAACCCTGGTTGGTGTCCGTTTCGTAACTCGTGGCGTTGCTACTCTCGCTCTGGGTCAGAGCGTAACTGCCTGTCACCTTGTTGCCCGACCCGGTAGAGGTCGAAGAACTCGTCTGAGTGCTGGTGATACTCGCGACTGATCCTTGGTTCGTGTCCGTCGCGTAGGTGGTGACGGTGCTGGTGGATGTCTCTCCTGTCAGAGTGGTGGTCCCACTCACACCGGTCAGCGAGTAGGCCCCCGTAACGTTGTTGCCCGTCATCGGCGTCGTGTCAGTCCCACTGCTGTAACTGGTGATCGACGACACCGCCCCCCGATTCGAATCTGTTTCGTAGCTCGTCGCGTTGGTGGTGTTACTCTGGATCAGGGTGTAGGTGCCGGTGACGTTGTTGCCAGAGCCAGTGGAGGTCGACGAACCCGTCTGGGTGCTCGTAGCCGAGGTCGTTGCTCCCTGGTTGGTGTCCGTTGCGTAGGTCGTCGCCGTTGAAGTCGATGCCTCTCCTGTTAGAGTTGTGGTTCCACTCACACCTGTCAGCGAGTAGGCCCCCGTAACGTTGTTGCCCGTCATCGGCGTCGTGTCAGTCCCACTGCTGTAAGTGGTAATGTTGGCAATCGAACCCTGGTTACTGTCTGTCTCGTAGGCGGTGGCGTTACTGCTGCTTGTTGTGAGCAGCGTGTAGCTGCCGGTGACATTGTTGCCCGAGCCAATCGAGGTCGAGGAGCCCGTCTGTGTGCTGGTGATACTCGCGACCGATCCCTGATTCGTATCCGTCTCGTAGGTGGTGACGGTGCTGCTCGATGTCTCTCCCGTCAGCGTGGCCGTTCCATTCACCCCCGTCAGCGAATAGGTCCCCGTGACGTTGTTGCCGGTCATCGGCGACGTAGCAGTCCCACTGCTGAAGCTGGTGATGCTGGCTATCGATCCACGATTTGAATCCGTCTCGTAGCTCGTGGCGTTACTGCTGCTGGTTGTGAGCAGCGTGTAGCTGCCAGTGACGTTGTTGCCCGAACCCGTGGAGGTCGAAGAGCCAGTATGAGTGCTGGTGGCCGAGGTCGTTGCTCCCTGGTTGGTATCCGTCTCGTAGCTCGTGGCCGTCGAAGTCGAAGTCTCACCGGTCAGTGTGGCCGTTCCATTCACCCCCGTCAGCGAGTAGGCTCCCGTGACGTTGTTGCCGGTCATCGGCGTCGTATCAGACCCGCTGCTGAAACTGGTGATACTGGCGATCGACCCCTGGTTGGTGTCCGTCTCATGGGCGGTGGTGTTACTACTGCTGGTTGTGAGCAGCGTGTAGCTGCCGGTGACGTCGTTACCCGAACCGGTCGTGGTCGAAGAACTCGTTTGCGTGCTGGTAATACTCGTGATCGACCCTTGGTTGGTATCTGTCTCGTAAGTCGTGACAGTGCTGCTCGATGTCTCCCCAACCCCACCAAACAGTGTGCCGAACCCACCCGCATTCGTCAGCGTGTAATCACCGGTCACGGTGTCGCCAATCTTCGGCGTCGTGTCGGTCCCGCTGCTGAAACTGGTGATACTGGCGATCGAACCTTGATTGCTGTCTGTTTCGTAGCTCGTCGCGCGAGTGCTGTCGCTCTGGGTCAGGGTGTAGCTGCCGGTGACGTTATTGCCCGAGCCCGTGGAAGTCGAAGAGCCCGTCTGTGTACTGGTGATACTCGCGACCGACCCCTGGTTGGTATCCGTCTCGTAGGTGGTGACAGTGCTGGTCGATGTCTCACCGATCAGAGAGGCCGTTCCATTCATCCCCGTCAGCGAGTAGGTTCCCGTGACGTTGTTGCCGACCATCGGCGTTGTGTCAGTTCCGCTGCTGAAACTGGTGATACTGGCGATCAACCCCCGATTCGAATCGGTCTCGTAGGCCGTTGCGTTACTGCTGCTGGTTGTGAGCAGCGTGTAGCTGCCAGTGACGTTGTTGCCTGAACCAGTCGAGGTCGAAGAGCCAGTATGGGTGCTGGTAACCGATGCAGTCGCTCCCTGGTTGGTGCCTGTCTCGTAGGTGGTGGCTGTGCTGCTCGAAGTCTCTCCATTCAGCGTGGCCGTTCCGTTCACCCCCGTCAGCGAATAGGTCCCCGTGACGTTGTTGCCCGTCATCGGCGTCGTGTCAGTTCCACTGCTGAAACTGGTGATGCTGGCGATCGAACCTTGGTTGCTGTCTGTCTCGTAACTTGTCGCGGAATTGCTGTTTGTTGTGAGCAGTGTGTAGCTGCCTGTCACCTTGTTGCCAGAGCCAGTAGAGGTCGAAGAACTCGTCTGAGTGCTGGTGACCGAGGTCGTCGCTCCCTGGTTGGTGGCCGTCTCGTAGGTCGTGACGGTGCTGGTCGAAGCCTCCCCATTCAGCGTGGCCGTTCCATTCATTCCCGTCAGCGAGTAGGTTCCCGTGACGTTGTTGCCGGTCATCGGCGTCGTATCAGTCCCACTACTGAAAGTGGTGATTGACGACACCGATCCCTTATTGCTGTCCGTCTCGTATCTTGTGGCGTTACTGCTGTTCGTTGTGAGCAGGGCGTAGGTGCCAGTGACGTTGTCACCCGATTCGGTGGAAGTCGAAGAGCCAGTCTGCGTGCTGGTAATGCTGGTGATCGAACCCTGGTTGGTGTCCGTCTCGTAGGTCGTGACGGTACTGGTCGATGTCTCTCCGGTCAGCGAGTAGGTTCCCGTAACGTTGTTGCCGGTCATCGGCGTCGTGTCAGTCCCACTGCTGAAACTGGTGATGCTGGTGATCGAACCCTGATTCGAATCGGTCTCGTAGCTCGTCGCGTTGTTGCTGCTCGTTGTGAGCTGCGTGTAACTACCGGTGACGTTGTTGCCCGAATTGGTGGAGGTCGAGGAGTCAGTCTGGGTGCTGGTGATGTTGGCGATCGATCCCTCGTTGGTGTCCGTTTCGTAGGTCGTGACGGTGCTGGTCGATGTCTCTCCGGTTAGCGAGTAGGCCCCTGTGACGTTGTTGCCGGTTGTCGGCGTCGTGTCGGTCCCACTGCTGTAACTGGTGATCGACGACACCGACCCCTGGTTGGTGTCCGTCTCGTAGGTCGTGGCACTACTACTGTTGCTCTGGGTCAGGACATAGCTGCCAGTGACGTTGTTGCCCGAGCCGCTAGAGGTCGCAGAGCCAGTCTGAGTGCTGGTGATGGAAGTGATCGACCCCTGGTTGGTGTCCGTCTCGTAGGTCGTGGCTGTGGAAGTCGATGTCTCTCCGGTCAGCGTGGTCGTTCCACTCGCACCTGTCAGCGAGTAGGCTCCCGTGACGTTGTTGCCCGTCATCGGTGACGTATCAGTCCCACTGCTGAACGTGGTGATGCTGGTGATCGATCCCTGATTCGAATCGGTCTCATAAGTAGTGGCGTTACTGCTACTCGTTGTGATCAGGGTGTAGGTGCCGGTGACGTTGTTGCCAGAGCCAGTCGAGGTCGAGGAGCCAGTCTGAGTGTTGAAGACCGAAGTCGTCGCTCCCTGATGAGTATCCGTCTCGTAAGTGGTGACGGTGCTGCTCGATGTCTCTGCGGTCAGAGCGGTTGTTCCATTCGTTCCCGTCAGCGAGTAAGCCCCCGTGATGTTGTTGCCGGTCGTCGGCGTCGTGTCGGTCCCGCTGCTGTAAGTGGTGATGCTGGTGATCGATCCCTGATTCGAATCGGTCTCGTAGTTCGTCGCGTTATTACTGCTTGTTGCGAACAGTGTATAGCTGCCGGTGACATCGTTGCCCGAACCCGTCTGGGTCGAAGAACTCGTCTGGGTGCTGGTGATGGAAGTGATCGAACCCTCGTTGGTGTCGGTCTCGTAAGCCGTGACGGTACTGCTCGATGTCGCCCCACCCCCAATCAGTGTGCTCATCCCACCCATATTCGTCAGCGTGTAATCACCCGTGACGGTGTTGCCGATCTTCGGCGTCGAGTCAGTCCCAGTGCTGAAACTGGTGATACTGGCGATCGAACCTTGATTGCTGTCTGTTTCGTAGCTCGTCGCGCGAGTGCTGTCGCTCTGGGTCAGGGTGTAGGTACCGGTAACGTTGTTGCCAGAGCCAGTGGAGGTCGAAGAACTCGTCTGAGTGCTGGTGATACTCGCGATCGATCCCTGGTTGCTGTCCGTCTCGGTGGAGGTAACGGTGCTGGTCGATGTCTCACCGGTCTGAGTGCCGAATCCCGTCAGCGAGTAACCCCCGGTCACGTTGTTGCCGATCATCGGCGTCGTGTCGGTCCCACTACTGAAAGTGGTGATGGAAGCGATCGAACCCTGGTTACTGTCTGTCTCGTAGGCAGTGGCGTTATCGCTACTGGTTGTGAGCAGTGTGTAGCCGCCGGTGACGTTGTTGCCGGCGCCCGTGGAGGTCGAAGCACTCGTCTGGGTGCTGGTGACCGAAGTTGTCGCTCCCTGGTTGATGTCCGTCTCGTAGACCGTAACAGTGGAGGTCGATGTCTCGCCGGTCAGAGTGGCGGTCCCACTCACACTCGTCAGCGTGTAATTGCCAGTGATGTTGTTGCCAGTCGTCGGCGTGGTATCGGTCCCACTGCTGAAGGTGGTGATCGACGACACCGAACCCTGGTTGGTGTCTGTCTCGTAGGCAGTGGCGTTGCTGCTGCTCGTTGTGAGTAGCGCGTAGGTGCCAGTGACGTTGTTGCCCGATTCAGTGGAGGTGGAAGAGCCTGTCTGAGTACTGGTGATACTTGCGACTGATCCCTGGTTGGTGTCCGTCTCGTAGCTCGTGACGGTGCTGGTCGACGTCTCTCCGACCAGCGAGGTGGTTCCGCTCACCCCCGTCAGCGAGTAGGTTCCCGTGACGTTGTTGCCGGTCGTCGGCGTCGTGTCGGTCCCATTACTGTAAGTGGTGATCGAAGACACCGATCCCCGGTTGGTATCCGTCTCGTAGCTCGTGACGTTGTTGCTGCTCGTTGTGAGCAGGGCGTAGGTGCCGGTGACGTTGTTGCCCGAACCCGTCTGAACCGAAGAGCCTGTCTGCGTGCTGGTGATACTCGCGATCGATCCCTGGTTCGTGTCTGTCTCGTAGGTCGTGGCCGTGGAAAACGAGGTCTCTTGGGTCAGATCCACGAGGTCGATGACCGCAGCCAGGACGTAGCTGCCGGTAACGTTGTTCCCCGTCGTTCCGGTACTCGATGTCTCCGAGGTGGTGGTGGTGATACTGCTGACCGACCCCTCGTTCGTGTCGGTCCGGGTCGTGGTCGTCGCGGTCGTCGCCAGCCCCATCAACGTATAGACACCCGTGACATCGTTACCCCGCTGGGCTGTCGTCGAGATGCCCGTCTGAACCGTGGTGACGTTGGTGACGGACCCTTCGTTGGTATCGTGCTCGATGGTGGTAACCGTGGAGGTCGAGGTCTCCCCACTCAGTTCCAACGTCCCATTCACAATCCCGGCGTCACCCATGGTGTAGAAACCGGTCACCGCGTTTCCGACTTTGGGGGTAGTACTCGTCCCGTAACTCGTCGTGGTGATCGAGGCCACCGACCCCTCGTTGGTGTCGGTTTCATACACCGTGCCGGCGGACGTGTCGGTTTCGGTCAACACATAGGAGCCGGTAACCTCGTCGCCACTCTGGATCGCCGTCGAGGTCGTGACAGTGATCGCCGTGATGGTGGAGGCAGACCCCTCGTTCGTAACTGTTTCCCATCTGGTTATCGTGTTCCTCGTCGTCGCCGCGGCGTACACCACCGACCCGAATGTCCCAGCCAGGGAGTACGTTCCGGAGACCTCGTTGCCCACCTTGGGAGTGGTACTTGTGCCGATCTGGATCGTGGTGATGCTGACGGTCGCCCCCTCGTTCGTGTCCGTCTCCCACGAAGTGATGGTGGACGACCCCGTCCCGAGCAGGCTGTAGCTGCCATTGACCGAGTTCCCGGCCTTCGAGGTAACGAGTGCATCGTACTCGAAGGTGGTGATGTTGCTGACCGATCCCTCGTTGGTATCCGTTTCGTACGTAGTAACTGAGGATCCGTCGGTTGCGACGAAGGAATAACTGCCGGTAACCTGATTCCCGGTCTCGGTGGTGGTGTCGGAATTGGAGTGGTTACTGTGAATGACCGCAGTCGACCCCTCGTTGGTATCGACCTCGTAACTCGTGGTATTGGAGCCGCTGGAGCTCGACAGGGTATACAAGCCGGTGATGGCGTTCCCGTAACTGTTGTCGCCGGAACTGGTCGTCAACGTACTGGTGATGCTGGTGAGCGATCCCTCGTTCGCGTCCGTCTCCCACGTCGTGGCAGTCGAGGACGAGGTGTCGGCCATGGTGTAGCTGCCGGACACTTCGTTGCCGGTTGCGGAGTTGCTCCCCGAGCTGATCTGGTAGGTGGTGAAGCTGGTGACGGAACCCTCGTTGGTGTTCGTTTCCCAGATGGAGGTTGTGGTCGGTGTGGAAGTGCCGCTACTGGTGTAATCGCCAGTAACGTTGTTGCCGAACTTCGTAAAGGTAGTCAATGACCCCAACTGGACGGTCGTGATAGAAGCAACGGAACCCTCGTTCGTGTCCGTCTCCCAGGAAGTCAATGTCGGACGGTCGGTCTGCGTGAGGTTATACACCCCGGTGACGCTGTTGCTGGAGTTGGTACTCGTGGCAGAATCGATCCGGACGGTGGTGACGCTGGCGACGGACATCTGGTTCGTGTCCGTCTCCCACGAGGTACCCGTCGAGTTCGTTATCTTCGTCGTGCCATCGGATCCCATCACGCCATTGCCGCTATCGCTGATTGTGATCCCGCTCACCCCGCTGCTTGTGATTACGGCGACCGAACCCTGGTTGGTATCGGTTTCGTAGCTGCTGTTCGTGTCGGTCTCGGTCGAGGTCACCGAATATCCCTGACTGACGTGATTCCCGGTCTCGGTCGAGGTCATGGTCCCGTTCTGCGTGGAGGTCACGCTGGAAACCGACCCCTGGTTGCTGTCTGATACCCACGTGGTGATGCCGGAAGTGGTCACTCCGCCCGCCAGCGTGTAGGTGCCGGTCACGTTGTTCCCGGTCCGAGGGGTAGTCACGGAATCCGTTTCTGACGTGGTGATTCTGTTCAACGATCCCTGGTTGGAGTCGTTCTCCGTCGCGGTGTCATTGGTAGTGGACGTCTCGACCAGAACGAACGTACCGGTGACATTGTTGCCGGTCCCGGTCGTGGTTGTTCCGACGATCTGGTTGTCAGTGATGTTCGCGACCGAGCCCTGGTCGGTGTCCGTTTCCGTGGTCGATACGGTGGATGAAGACGTCCCCTGCGGGGATAGAGTGTAAATCCCGGTGACGCTGTTTCCGGTCTCGGGGGTCGAGTCCGAGGTTGTTTCGGTGTGTGTGACGGTGGACGTCTGCGCGCCGATCGACCCACTCTGCACTCTGGTGGTATTGCTGGAAGAGGTGGCCACCTGGACGTAGCTGCCGGTCGAACTGTTCCCGATCTCGGATACGGTCGCACCGCTGCTCATGGTGGTCGTCGCCGTGGCGACCGACCCCTCGTTCGTGTCTGTCTCCCACGTCGTCGCATTGGAACTCGACGTCTGGCCCGACAGGGTGTAGTCACTGGTTACCGAGTTGCCGTTCTCGGGCGTTGTCTCCGACGCGGTCTCGATGCCGGTGATGGCCGCGATCGACCCTTCGTTCGTGTCCGTCTCAGTGAAAGTGCCGCTGCTGCTGCTCGTGTTCACCAGGCTGTAGATGCCGGTAATGCTGTTCCCGTTCTGGTCGTTGCTCCCTGTCCTGCCGGTCGTCGTGGTCGAGATGGCAACCGAGCCCTCGTTCGTGGCCGTCATCCAGGTTGTCGCGGTGGACGTCGAACTGCTTCCCACCACCGCGTACGTACCGGTTACGGTGTTCGCAGTCTGCGGAGTGGTGTTCGTGCCGGACTGGACGCTGGTAATGCTGGCCACCGACCCCTGGTTCGAGTCGGTTTCCCAGCTCGTCCCCGCCGTGGTGGCGGTGTCCGTCATGGTGTAGCTGCCGGTGATCGAATTGCCGCGTTGAGGGGCGACGTCCGTCCCGACTGAAACGGAGGTGGCGTTGACGACCGATCCTTCGTTGGTGTCGGATTCGATAGTGGTGGTGGTCGATGTGTTGGTCGCCGTCAGCGTATAGCTCGTGGTGATGGAGTTGCCAGTGCCGCTTGCTCCGCCCGTGCCGGATGTGTTGGTGGTTGTGGTGTCAACCGATCCCTGATCGCTGTCTGTCTGCGTGACGCTGCCATTGGTGGTGGAGGTCGCACCGGTCTGGGTGTAATTCCCGGTGATGCTGTTCCCGGTTTGTGGAGTGGTCGACGTGACCGTCAGATTGGAATTGGTCGAGGAGACGGAGCCCTGGTCGGTCAACGTCGACCAACCGGTGTTGGTGAGCGAGCTCACGACCGTCTGGGTGAAGGCGCCGGTGTAATCGTTCCCTGTCTGGCTTGTGTTCGATCCGCCCGTGATGGTGACCTGGGACGTGCCGTACGATGGGTCGTCGAAAGAGGCGGTATACGCGGTCGAGTTGGCGCTGGTGGAGCCCGAAAGCGTGTAGGCACCCGTGACGCTGTTCCCAGCCTTGGTGGTGGTACCGCTCCCCGTCGCCACGGTGGTGATACTGGCGACCGACCCCTGGTTGGTGTCCGTCTCCCAGGCGGTGGAGTTCGAGAATGTAGTTGCGCCGGAGTATGTGAACGCTCCGGTCGCGTTGTTGCCGCTCTCGGGGGTACTCACCGTCCCGGTCGCCACGGTGGTGATGCTGGCAACCCAGCCCTGGTTGGTGTCCGTCTCCCAGGCGGTCGATGTCGTGTTCGATCCGGAGTACTGGCTGAATGCACCGCTGCCGATGTTCCACGAGTTGTTGAGGGTGGTGGTCCCATACTGGTTCGTGGTAATTTTGTCGACGGACCCCTCGTTGGTGTCCGTTTCGTATGCGGTTCCCGTGGAGGAGACGGTCTGACCCAGTGAGTAGCTTCCGGCGAAGCTATTCCCGGAGGTGTTGCTGACCGACGACTGCGACTGGTACGTGGTCACGGAGGACACCGACCCCTGGTTCGAGTTCGTCTGCCAGGTTGTCCCCGTCGTCGTCCCGGTGGCTCCGGTGATGGTATACCCCCCGCTCACGGTATTCCCGGTCTGTGGGGTGGTCGATGTGCCAGTATTGATGGTGGTGATGCTCGTCACCGACCCCTGGTCGGAATCGGATTCCCGGTAGGAGTAAGTGCTCGTCCCGGTGTCGGTCATCGTGTAGGCGCCGCTCACCTGGTTCCCGGATTTGGCCTCGCTGGCACTCCCGCTCTGAATGGTGGTGATGGTGGTTTGTGCACCCAGGTTGGTCGCCGTCTCGGTCATGGTCGAGTTCGTGGTCGAACTCGCGTTGAAAAACACATAGGTGCCGGTGACGCTGTTCCCGGTCATCGGGGCGGTGACTGTCGCGGACTGGGTGGTTGTCAGACTCGCCGTGGCCCCGAGGTCTGTGTCCGTTTCCCAGACGGTCAAGCTGGACGTTGAGGTCGGCGTCGTGGTGGACACCGGAGTCAGCGTGTAGGTGCCCGACAGTTCGTTGCCGGTCTGGTTTGAGGTGGCCGAGCTCGTCTGGACGGTGGTGAGGGAGGTGGTTGACGTGCCGTTGGTGTCCGTTTGCCAGGCGGTCGAGTTGAAACTCGAGGTCGAGCCGGTGATGGTGTAGGTGCCGGAGATGCTATTGCCCGTCTTGGGAATGGTGCTGACCGATGTTTGGATTGTGGTAATGCTCGACACCAGCCCCTGGTGGTTGTCTGTCTCCGTCGTCGTCGCGGTCAACCCGGACGTGCCAGTCAGGGTGTAGCCACCGGAAATGAAGTTGCCCGACTTGGTCAGGCTGGACTGCGAAGTCTCGGTCGTTGTTCCGGTGCCTGTCAGGCTCTGCAGGCTATTGGCCTGATACGAGGTGCCAGTGTACGTGTCGGTCGAGGTGAGGGAGTAGCTACCGAGAACATCCTGTGCCGTCCTCGTGGTCGTGCTGATATCGGTCCCATAGGTAGTGGCCGAGCTGATGCTCCCCTGGTTCGAGGCATACGTCCAGCTCGTCCCGGTCTGCGTCGAACTTTCGATGAGCGTATAACTCCGGTCGACCAGACTGCCCTCAGTGAAGGAGGCGATTGTTGTAACAACGGGGATGGACTGGAGCATCTGAGAAATCATGGACACGACGCCGGCCCCGCCGGACGACGTGGGCGATGAGAGGCCCAGCGCCCCGGCCAGCGCGGGACCGGGGCCGACAAAGCCAAGAATGGGCAGTAAATCGAGAGCCGTCTTACGCTCTTTCGGCGGGGCATCAGCCGGTGGCGGGACCGGGGTCGGGTCCCCAATCCCGGTCTTGGTGGTGGAGACCGGTCCGGACTGGATGATCGTCGCGTTGATCACCGCACCCTGGTTCGTCGACGTCTGATAGATGGTCGAGGTGGGTGTCCCGGTCTGTGACAGGGTGTACGTGCCCTTGTTCATGTCCCCCGTCCGGACCGTGGTCGACAGGCCGGTCTGGTAGGTCGTCGCGGAGTTCACCGCGCCCTGGTTGGAGGATGTGAGCACGGCTGTGCTGTTCGGGGTCTCTTTCGTCGTCGAGGAGTAATCCCCGGCGATCGAGTTGCCTGTCTGGTACGAACTCGGCGCGGACGATACGTAGGTGTTCCCGTAGGACGTCGACCCCAAATTGGACTGGTTGGTGAACGACGAAGATGTGTAGGTCCCGGTGGACCACTGGGTATACGCACCGGACCCTGTGGCGCTCGTCGTGACTGTGGTGGTCGAATTGCCAGAGCCGTTCGCCGTCGCCGTCATCCCCTGGTTGGTAGTCTGCGACGAGGATGTATTGCTCCCGATGTCGGTCTCCGTCTGGGTGTAGACGAGGGACTTACGGGACCCAGTTCTGGAGATGTTCGCCGACACGGAGTTCGTCGAGGAGGCGGTGACCGTGAGGAGGTTGGCGTCGGTCGTCCGGGAGTTCACGAAGGTGGTGAGAGTGGAATTACCGGTCTCGGAGTAGGAGTCGGATTCCGTGTCGCCAGTGATGGTCGGGCTGCCAGTCTGCTGGAGGCTCACCGTCTGGATGGTTGTTTGGCCCAGGTAGCTGGTCGTCGAAACCCTGGTGCTGTTGTTGGTCTTGGTCTCGATCCGGGTGTACGTCCCGTTCAGTTGCGGGCCGGCGGGCGCCGCTGCGCCAGGCGACCTGGGGGCAAGCCCACCAGGGACACTCGACCCAGCGTCGTCAGTCACCGATGTGCCGATCGTGCTGCTGCCGGTGAACGTCGAGACAACCCCATCCAGGGTAGACGACCCCGAGCTGGTCGTGGTCGCATCCTTCGAGATTGAGAACGAATCCCCCGCCCCGGTCAGGTCGTTGCCGACCCCGGAGCTGCCGTCCGAGTAGGTGCCGGTCTCGGTGTCCGAACCGCCACCGCCGGGGTTGGTCTCGCCATCCGACAGGACATAGGTCCCACTGCTGGATTCTGAGCGTGTGAAACTCTCGCTCGACACACCGCCCCATTCCGTCCCGTTAACAGTCCCACTTTCCGTCTGGGTCTGGGAGGTGATCGTATCCGGCCCGTCGTAGCCGGTCTCCACCACAGTGGAGCTTACCGGCCCTGTCCAGGTGGTGTTGTATCCCCCCCCAGGGTAGGACGCGTTACCCCAGACGTTCGTCGTGGTCGTGTCGGTCTCCACCGTCGAGATGGTTCCTGCTGACTCCGTGTCGTTAGCGTTGGTCGTACTCGTACTCGACCCGACTTGCGACCAGGTGTAGAAATCGTTGGTTCCATTTTCCCACAACGTGTAAGACGTGGTCCCATTTGCGCCCTCCGTACCGTTTTCATCGCCCGATTCGTCGGTCCGGCTCACCACCAAGCCTTCGCTGGCGGTCAAGGTCAAGGTCGAGGACACTTGAGCGAAGGTCGATCCACTTTCGTTCAGGTTGAGCGCCGCAGACCCAGTCACAGTTTTGACGTCGGACGAATCTGGTGTATCAATTGTTTCGTTGAGAGAATAATTGTAATTTCCAGTGATGGAGACGGAGTAACTGCCGGGAGACGAATAGGAGACGTTCTTGCCGGGGAGCGCCCCTCCACCACTGGCGGAGGGAGTGATGACGGTCTCCAGATCCTGGTGATCGGTGGTGGCGATCACCATGGCCAGTCCGGGGGCTGCCGCCGCCCCAGGACCATCGTTCACATCTGACACGAGGAGAACCATGGGCAGTTCTCCTTCGTGGGTGTAGGTGTGGTTGTCGGTTACCTGGAATCCGCCGGCGGCTGGCGTAATGGTCCCATAGTCGGAAGTCCCGTCCCCCCACTCGATCAGCGCGCGCAGCATGTCGGCGGTGAACAGCCCGCCGGGGTCATTGATGGTGCCAATGACCCCCTGGTAGCCCTGATTCTGGGCTGTGACGATCACTTGGCCCTGGTCCCCACACACGTCTGCCGTTGAGTTGATTGTCGCCGTGAAACCATCGGCCACATCCGTAATCGTCGAGGACACTCTGTAGGTGCCCGAGTGCTGATACATGTGGGATCCGGTGACGGCGTAGGTCCCCATGCCACCGTTCGGTATGAATGTCGCCGAAGATGTGCTCCCGTCTCCCCAGTCGATCACACCGGTTCGAATGGCCGTCGTATCGGGATCGACGACTGTTCCGACAGTCCCGGAGAACAGTTGACCCTCGGCAACAAGGATTGTTGCCGGGGTCGGAGGGGGCAGAAGCAGCCCAGCATCGGCGGAATTGTCAGTCCCACCCGCTGGCAGTGTAATGATCTTTTCGCCACCAGTGGGTGTGCTGAAGCTGTATCCAGACGGCGCAATGAAGTCGACGGTGTAAGTACCCGCCGCAAGTCCCGTGAAGGTGTAGTGGCCGGTAGAGTCCGTGAATGTGGTTTTCGAGGTCGCGCCCGCGAGTGAGACGGTAATCCCCCCCGCACCGATTTCGTCCGCGTCGTGCACTCCATTGGGGTGGGTGTCATACCACACGAAATCCCCAATCGCACCCAGCGATCCGCCAGATCCTCCCGAACCGCCGGACCCGCCGGAGCCACCTGAGCCACCTGAGCCGGAGAGGTACATTCCCGCATTGGCTGAGCCATTACCCCCGCCACTGAGCGGCACAAACACCGTGGTGGGTGTGCTTGCCGTGTAACCAGCCGGTGTTGTGAAACTCACTTCATAGCTGCCGGTGCCCAGCCCATAAAACGTGTAGTCGCCGGCAACATCGGTCGTTGTGAACGCGGAAACGGTTCCACCCACCAACGCGACGGTCACGCCCGTTAAACCGGGCTCTCCGGTGTCGAGAAAGCCATTATGGTTGTTGTCCGACCAGACTTCGCCACTGATTATGCCCAGAAGCATCCGTGTTTCGAGCGGTATCAGTTCGGGTCGAACCCGGTCGAAGCCAGCGGTGTAATCGCCGGGTTCGCGGTAGCGTTCGCGGAAGAGGAACAGCCGCTGTATTTGCGTGAAGGCGGCGGGGACAGATCGAACGATGAGCCGCAAGGCGGAAGGAATCCGCCGGGCAAAGGCGAAGAATCGCAAGGTGCCATCCTCAGCGAGGGCCTGGACGAGAGTCGATGCGTCAGGAAAAGGCGATAGAAGGGCGTGAATACAATCGCCGCTTTCCGGACATGGATTGGAGATCATCTAGCCGCATTCTCGCGCTGTCAAGCAAGAAGTAGACTTTCTTCACATAACCCACACGCGTCAGCACCAACAGCATATTGTCACCCCATCGAGACACGCGAATGGAAGGTCTACCTCAGCGCACGGGTCAACCCCACGAAAGACGGAGCCTTCTTGAAGAACGAGGTTGCGTTTCCCGGCCGGAGCTGTGCTCGGGGAAGGCGTCTCTTGCGGAAAGTCCTGACATGATCGAAAAGGTCGGTCCGGCTTGCGCTGACTCTCAGGCTACAAGCACACCGGAAATCCCTTGAGCCAGATGCACGATAAGGCGTGCGCTTGGCGCCGTTGACCTCACGTGGTCTAATGATGACCCGCCCCACCTGGGAACGCCGAATGCACCCCATCTGTCCCGGACCGCTCAATCGCAGGACCGTCCTGCGTGCAAGCCTCGGATTCGCTGGTCTCGGCCTCCCTGGTGCGTTTGGTGCTGCGCATGCTCAATCGCGAGCGACCATCGACCCGCCCACCGACACATCCATCATTCTGTTCTGGATGTGGGGTGGACCAAGCCAGTTCGAGACGTTTGACCCCAAGCCCGATGCGCCGGCGGAGATTCGTGGACCGTTCAAGCCAATACGCACAACTGTGCCGGGGATGGACATCTGCGAACTCTTCCCACGCCACGCGCGAATTGCCGAGAAACTCTCTGTTGTTCGCTCGCTGCACCACACCATGTCGTCCCACAACGACGGGTCGATAGAGGTGTTGACCGGCAAGACGCCCACAACGGCCGATCCAACATCCACAGCGAAGTCCGATCATCCCGATTTCGGCATGATCGCGAGTCGGTGGCGCGGACTGCGCCCCGATGGGCTGCCGCAGTACATCGGCATCCCACGAACACCGTTCATGACGCGCCCGACGTACCTGGGGTTGAGCCACCAGGGATTTGCCGCCGGTGATCCGTCAGCGGCGGGGTACGCTCCTCCCGCACTTGCATTGGCTGGGGGCGTGAAGCCTGAGCAGTTTAGCGCTCGCCAGGGACTGCTTGCGGACTTTGACCGCCTTCGCCGCGACATCGACCGCGACGGCGCGCTGGAAGGTACGGACCAGCTTCGCATTGCAGCGCTGCGGATGCTCTCCACACCGGCTATGGCCAACGCGTTCGACATCGCCAAGGAAGACTCCAAGCTCCGCGACCGGTATGGACGCCACTTGTGGGGTCAGAGCTGCCTCTTGGCACGCCGATTGACGGAAGCTGGCGCCGCCGTAGTCGTTATCGATGCGCTCGCCCCGGTGGCTGGTCAGTCGCCCTACTTCAGTTGGGACGACCACGCCAACGCCCAACCGGGCTGGGATATGGCGAAAGGGATGCGCTGGCGTGCACCGTACATGGATCAAGCGCTCACGACTCTCATTGAAGACATTTATGATCGTGGTCTGGACGAACGAACGCTGATCGTGGCGTGTGGCGAGTTTGGGCGAACTCCCCGAGTTGCGAGTGCCAATGGGTGTATTGGTCGCGACCACTATCCGGACGCCATGTCGGCGGTGCTGAGTGGCGGCGGGCTAAGGATGGGGCAAGTGATTGGTTCGACGACAACGCGAGGCGAACACCCGAAGGAACGCCCGCTGACGCCGCGTGATCTGCTGGCAACGATTTACAACCACTTGGGTGTGAATCACCGCCACGACTTCAAGGACCGAACGGGTCGGCCAATCCCAATTCTCGGCGACGGAGAGCCAATTCGCGAGCTGGTGTGAACACTACACGCCAGAAGAGAAGGAACACATCCAGACAGACTGCCCACTGCGTTGAAATTCTCGGGTTGGTTGTCGCGGGTTTCGTTTTTCAAGCAGTTTCTCTGCAGTTGCGACAACCTCAACCGAGGATTTCAACACAGTCCTGCCACGCACGAATGGGAACTCTCCGCGTCCCGACCGGTTGAAGCCCGGGCACTACCAACTAAAACCAAGCGGCCGAAAGCGGTGTTGGAATACCTGTTCTCCCGCGGGTTGCCAGACGACGCAACACAGTTTTCCACTTGTTTCTAAAATAGCCTGTCCAGTTCGCGGCCCCTTTCTCAATTGATTGGGTGAATCCCCCGGTTTGTCAGCACGGTTTCCCGAAAGCGGATTTTGGGACGTGTGCGCCTGGACGAGTTTGAACGTCCGGGCTACTCCTAATCTTAACGTCACGTTAATCAAATCAGAAGGTTGCTTTTTCATATATGGTCTTCATCTGTTGGTTCCTCGATTTCCCTCACAAACCATGGCTGCGGATGATACTTCCCGCGGGTTAACAAACCCCCTCTGGCTGATCGGTCTCCTCGCGATTGGCGGCGGGGCCGCTCTGTTTGGTTTGCCACGCTCCAGTGACCAAACACCCTCGCCGAGCCCGCAGGCACAAACGGCCCCCAAGGACGACTCGACCGCACAGTCCGCCACCTCTGAAGAAGCTCCCGATCCACTCACCGTGTTGCGCCGATACCTGCGTGTGGCTCCGCGTGCCCAACCGAAGGGGAATCCGCTCCATTTCGAACTCACTGGTGATTTATTTGGAGATTCCAAATACTCGCTCAAGCTGGATCGTACACTCACTCGCCCAGAGGGCGTGCGAGCGTTATCCGATGATTTGCGTCTCGATCCAGCGCACTACGAGTTCCTGATCGCGACGGTCCCCGATCCGCTCGAAACGAAGCTTGCGCACGAATTCGATTCTGTTGTCGCAGCCATACAGCGGGCGTTCGAGGCCCGATCCTTCGTTCTTCGGGCCTCGTGGATGCCGTGGCCCTACCGCCGCCAAGGCAGCACAAACACCCCGAAAAAGTCCTATCACCGAGAAACCCCTGGCGTCCTGCTGCTCGAACTCGTCAGACAAAACAATGACTCCCCGACTTATGCCATCGTGTGCCTCGTTGGCGAAAGCCCCATTTCCGGAATCCATAAGCGCGCGCTGACACGCGCCCTCGTCGCCCGCGAGGATTTGAATGACGGCATCAGTAAGGCAAAAGACCCGTGCATCCAGTGGCAGGATGAAACGTATCGGCCGGCAGCGCCCGTCATCCGCATCGTCGCGCCGTACTTCAGTGGGTCTCAGGCGTCACTGATCGAGACTCTTCGAGAATGGAAGAAACAACATTCTAACGCACCACGCCTGCAACTCGTCAACGGAAGCGCAACGGCGCTGGTGCCGCAACTCTTCACCGCGGCGGGTCTCGATCCACCGCCAATCTCCACGGTGATTCCCAGCGAGTTGCTGACGCACGGTGTTCTGCGTTACCTCGCCGATTCGCGGGAATTGACGTTACCTGCCGAAGGTGGATTACAGATTAAGGAGCGCGTCGCAATCCTGGTGGAAGCCAACACGGTCTACGGGGAAAACTCGCAGAACACAACCCCCGAGCAATCGCCACCGTCGGAACTTGTCGCGAGTCCAATCATTCGCCTTCCTTTTCCGATGTCGATTTCCCAGCTCGAAGTCGATCAGCAGCAGAGCGCGCAGCCGGGAGTTGTTTTGCCGCACACGGACTTCGTTGAGCCGCGATTGCCCGTTCGGGATGAAACGCGCTACGACGCCCTTCCGCCATACGATCCACAAGCCGCCGCTTCGCTTTCAGGCCAGTCGTTACGGACCATTCTCACGACCATCGAGCAGGCGCGGGTTCGGTATGTCGGCATCATCGCGACCGATGCACGCGATGTCGTGTTCCTGAACCAGCTCATTCGCCGGCAGTGCCCCGATGTCCGGGTGTTTACAACCGAGCCGAGCGTCGCACTGCTCAACCCCGACGACTCGCCCCAGATGCGTGGGATGGTGGTGGCTTCGACGTACCCACTCACTCCCATCGCACAGGTCTGGGCCAGAACGCCGAAGCAAGGCGCTCGAATGATTCCATTCCCCACGCAGAGCAGCCAGGGGTATTACAACGCGGTCGTCGCTCAGTTCGGGAAACCTGAGTTCATGCTCGGATATCACCCCCCTCTTCTCCCTGATGTGCAAACACTCGATCGACCGCCAATCTGGATCAGTGTCATCGGCCAGAATGGTCGGCTGGTGCCCGTTCACTGTTACACCGAATACCGCGAAATCAGTGAGAAACTCAACCAGGCGCCGCTCTACTCCTGTCCTCCGAAGGAATTCCCCCCCGCGAAGGAGAAAGACTTTCAACTCACCCGGCCCATCGTTGGTATCCCCGTGGGTGTGTTACTGGGATCACTCGCCGCCGTTCTTGCAGTGGTCGGGGTGGGCATTGCTGTATTCAAGCCGCGAGCGTGGCAGAAATTGGCGGTTGGAGTCACCGCCGCCGAAGCGGGCGTTTACCGCTTTCACGCAACTCCCTGGGTGTGGGTCTGGCGTGGGGTGATGCTGGCCGGCATCCTGCTATTCGTGCTCCCATATACCGTCCCCGCCTGGGAGCGTGGGGACCGGTGGTGTGGGCTGCCGAGCGACTATTCGAAACTGCCGAACGAACAACCTGGATTTTATCAGATCCTTCGGTGGGATTGGCGGCATTGGTTTGTTGTCGGGGTTGCCTGGGCCATTATCTTCGGTCTCCTCATCGCTGGGCTTCGACTCGGGTCGCACGCAATCGGCCGAAGGGTCGGCCATCCGGGAGAAAGCCGCTGGGGTTACGCGGGTCTTGCCATCCTCATCCTCGTGGCCGTGAGTGCCGCAGTGTTCTGGTTGCGTCCCGAGCGCGCGGATCAGAGATTCTTCCTGTATGTCCGCGCCACGGATCTCGGCGCGGGGATGTCTCCCGTCGTGCCAATGGGCTTCCTCGGCGCAGCAGCATTCGCGCTTGGTTGGTGTTCCCTGTTGCAGGCAGACATGGCCCGTCGTGTCGGGCTGAAGTGTCCATATCGGTTTCCGTGGAGCAGAGTGGCCGCGGCCAACCGAGACTTGCAGGTGAGTTTCCGCCGCCAGTTCCGCTTTCTGTTTGAGTCGCGCACACTCCTCGTTCTCCTCGGACTGGTCATTCCGTTTCTGGTCTGCCTCCTGTGGCACGCCGTCATCATTCCGCTGCGTTCGGAGGAAGCAGTGTGGTGGGATGGGATGATGCGTCTGGTGTTCTGGGGCACTGCTGGAGCGGTGATACTCACATTGGCACGATTCCTCGCGCTCTGGACCCGATTGGCGCAATTGCTCGAAGAGATCTTTCGCGTACCGATGGTGGGCGCGTTTGAACGGCTACCGCAAGAGATCGCCCGGTTATTCGGCGGCTACCTCTATTCGCAGCGCCCGCGTCACCGCCAGCTTGCCGCGGCGGCGTGGGCCCTGCCAGTGCAAGAACGGCAGGAACTCGCGAAGCGGATCGCCAAGGATTGTCCCGGTCTGGCCTGGATATTTGGTGAGCCAAATACGAAGCCTCCAGCCAAGACTCCTCCTCGTCCGGATGAAGATGATTGGCGTGACCAGCAGGATCGGAAGTGGTTGGCAGAACGGCTTTGGGAATATGCACAGGGGTATCTCACGCAACTTCCCGCGGAGTGGCAAGCCAACCCCTCCGACGAAGCGTTTGGGGCGGGCGCGACGAAGGACGCTGCCGACAAGAACACTTCCGCGAACGAAAAGAAGCCGCTCACAAAGGAGAAGGAGGAATACGTCGCCGCGTATGTCGTCCTGTATCTGGGCGGTTACTTCGCTCAATTGCGGATGTTGGCTTATGCCGTGGCGAGTGCGGCCCCGCTGCTGCTGTTTGCCGCGGCGAGCTATCCCTTCCAACCGGATCGGCCGCACCTTCTCGCGCTCGTCGGCCTACTTGCTGTGGTCGCGATAGGGATTGTGTACGTTCTGTACCGGATCAACAAGGACGGGCTTGTGAGTCGGATCATGCGAACCACGCCGAACCGATTCACTCCGGACGCCGGCTTCTTCTCCTCCATCGCGACTTACGTTCTCCCTCTGGTGACGCTCGTGATCCTCCAACTCCTCGGGCTGATTCGATTCATCGTTGAGCCGATTCTGGGGATCCTCGGTTGAATCGCGTCGATGACCGACGAACGTTCAGCCGCTGAGCGTGACCCATAGCGCCGCCGGTCTCGTACACGCAGTTGAGCGTGCATGCTAAAAACGCAATCCACGACCCCACGTACAGCAAAATCGACTTAGGCCGATCTCCGGGGGCCAGTGAAAACCGATTGTACACCATTCGGTGGAATGCCGCCCCGATGCAGCTGGCAAAGAATGGCGTGGGAAGAGGAAAGTGGGCAGTCTCCACACCATTAGACCGTCATTCAGCGACCGATGCGCGATACGTGGTGCCGTTGATTTTGATCTGCCATTCGGGTTGGTCGGGCGATTCGCCAAGGTCGATATTGGAACCATCGGGGTTGGTGATGCGATGCACTTTGAGTTCGTGATTGATGCGTCGATGGTGAATGTCGGGGTGAGGGATGTTGACAGAGAGTTGTTGTGGATGTGGCATCGCCGTTCGGTTGGGACCATGCAGCAGCCACCCCGCAGCGATTCCAATGACGAATGTCAAGGCAATTGTCCACCGACGAGACATAAATACCTCTGTGACTAAATCTGAGCAGAGTTAATCTAATGACAGATTCGCTCGCTGACCCGGAGAGTTGCGTGATGAACGGGCTGGATTGACGTTGTCTACGCCGGGATTTCGGAGGTACACCGTTCACTCGGCGATTTGGGCGAAGTAGCAGTTTCCATCGATGTTGATTACCCAGTCTCGGTCACCCGGTTCGTTGGGGACTGGGCCGAAGGTCGTGGCGCCCTCTGAAGAGCGGTAAGCCCGCAATATCACGAGGCGAGTAAATGTGCGACTACCGGGCCTGGCTGGATTGGGAGCATCAAGGATGACGCGGCGTTCGACCGGCGACGTGGAATGTCGCCCGCCGGAGTGGTGGCAGAACAGATAGCCAGCGATTCCGCCACACGCAAAGACGAGTACGAGCCACAAAAACCGGCGCACGTTCAATCCTCCCGGATGGCCCATGCTTGACTCCGCGGACGTCATTATTGTATTGAGCAATTAAAACGAGATGTAAATGTTGTTTTGATACTAATGAATGCAAGAATTAACGGAGTGGCCATTCGTCAGGATCTGAAGTGCGGATACCGCATTGGTTCCGGGGTTACGCTCACGTTCTGTTACACCTCCTTCAGTAGCTCCGCCTTGATATAATATTATATTAGTGCGAATGATAATCTATTACCCTTTCGCAGGTGCCCCGCTCGTTGCAGGCTCTACCAGGACTTCCTCCGTGTGGTCTGTCTATTACGCCCGGCCCCGTGTCGCTTGCTTTCTCGGCGTATCTCCTCTGGCAGGCCGAGTGGCAGAATTTGTCTGCAAATTGTCAGGGTTGTCAGGGAGTAGGCTCACGGCCCTCGTCCCCTCAACCACCCGGCCCATCTTCCCCTGTTTTCCCGCTATTTTCCGCTTTTTGAGCGTTTTTCCTGTGTCGTCCGGTGTCGTCTGGTGTCCGGTGTCGAGCCGTTTTCCCGCGGTCTATGGGTCTACTGCCGGTCAACTGGCCAGTCTTCCCAGGGTTTCGCTGGCCTTCGGCTGCGCTTCACCCTGGGCTAACATCTGACGCCCCTGCCGGGGCTGAAAACAACAGAACGCCACACAACCCTTGAAACTACTCGCGCGGGAGCGGTTCGTTAACTCGAGTGCCCCTTGGTCGCAAAGCAAGCGCAAGGCTGGCACGCTTGACTCAGTCGCGGATGCACAGTTCGAACGGTACCGTAACCGAGGAGTTAGCTCAATTAAGTATACACAATATCACACATTTGTCCAGAGCGTCCGTCGGGCTGTGCTTCGCATCAACCACCGGTCGGAAGAGTCCCGAACACTCATTCCGTGACCGATCCTTAAAAAACTCATGCGCAACTGCAACCATCTGCTTCGTGGTGATTCTGAATTCGTGGAAGAAAATCCACTGCGCGGGTACTAACACTGCAGAAGCGACACATTCCTGCACGAGGACGCGGATGCCGACCAGTTCGTTGAGTGAGGTCATCCAGCATTTGAGTAGCGCAATGCTGCGCGATTGGAGCAACCTGACCGACGCACAACTACTGGAGTGCTTCGTGAGCCGCTGCGAGCGCGCGGCAATCGAGGTACTCGTGCGCCGACACGCACCGATGGTCTGGGGCGTGTGCCGGCGCATGCTCGGCAACGACCACGACGCCGAAGACGCGTTTCAAGCTACGTTCCTCGTGCTCGTCCGCAAGGCCGCCACCATCCGCACAAACGCCGGCAACTGGCTGTACGGGGTGGCGCACCAGACGGCACGGAAGGCGCGAGCAACGCGAGCCAAGCGGCAGGCACGCGAAAGGCAGGTTACGCAGATGCCCGAACTGGCCGCCACCGAATGCGACGTCTGGAATGACCTGCAAACGTTGCTCGACCAGGAGTTGAGCCAGCTTCCCGAAAAATATCGCGCGGTGATTGTGCTGTGCGATCTGGCAGGTAAGAGCGGCAGCGAGGCCGCTCGGGAACTGAGCTGTGCGGAAGGAACCGTGGCGAGCCGGCTGTCCCGCGGCCGCGCGATGTTGGCGAAGCGGCTCCAGCGGCGCGGCCTGACCGTAACGGCGGGTTCGGTTGCGGCGCTCTTGCCGCAACAAGTCTCGTCCTGTGTGCCGGACGCGGTGATGAGTTCCACGACTCGGGCTGTGACTCTCGTTGCGGCCGGGCAAGCGACGACCGAGGCGATCGCGGGTACGGTCGTCGCGTTAACGGAAGGAGTGATGAAAGCCATGTTGCTGAACAAAATCAAAACCGCACTGGCGCTGCTGTTAGTGGGCGTCCTCTGCGTGAGCGCCGTCGGCTGGACACATCAAATGCCGGCATCGGGGGCAAACCCCGACTCTACGCGTATGCCAGGTACCTCCAAGGCGAATTCTTCCGACGAACTCAAGTCCAACAAGCCGGCTGAGACAGCCCAGGCGGCAAAACCCGCCGATATTCGGCCGGTGCTCGCTGATCTCATGCTGGAGCAGGCTCTCTCGGATCCGTCAATCTTCATGTTCGGCGAAACGGCCAGTTCCAAGACCGACCCAAACGCCCCGCGCGGTTTCGATCTCGTCATCACTTCCGCGCGCAACGTGAAGGGTGAACGCGAGATTGTTCATGTCAGGCCGGGAACAATGCGCATCTTCCGCGCCGACGACACCGTGGACGAGTTTACCAAGCAAGGTGGCTGGTATTGGAAATGCGGTGACCAGAAGGGCAAGACGCAGTTCAAGGAAGCCGGCGCGTTGATTCTGGTGGTGCGCCTGCAGGACGGCACAGTGCAGTGGTATTCACTGCAGGTCGACTTGCGTTGCTGAAGAACTGTTGCTGTGCGAGCACAACTCGGCGAAATGGGAGAAGCACTCACGTTGAACCGATTTCACTCATCACACGGTCGAAGAGCCAATCTCCCACTCGTGGCGAGCGGGTGATATTCAGATGGTGCAATCCATCCGGTGCGAGTGGCGAACCGGGAGCGTCCAGGTCGATGTTCGTCAGGGAGGTGGTGTCGGCGTGAACCGCATCGACGCGTCGGAATGGGCGAGCCGGATACAGCCTCCGCCGTGAGCGATAGATGTGAACAGCTTTCCGTACGGATTCGGGCAGCGGCGGCGCAAACGCCACATCCACGCCGATGAGCAAATCGACTCCAATTCCGACTGTTGCGAGTGTTGTGGCCACCTGAATCGCTCGACGACCACCGCGCGAATGGCCAATGAAGATGATCGGCGTTGCAGCTCGCTGCCGAACGCGATCCGCGAGAAATCGAAAGACCCACCGATCACCGATGCAGCGGCAATCCTCCGCCCATACTCCCGCCTGTCGGAATCGATCGCACAGTGAGCCGAACGATCGGCTGAACACAGCCGTTTGCCCGCGCAGCAGGAATACCGTCGCGCGGGCCGCATCGGCGTGCGGATTGTCAACGGTTGTTGTCAACCAGCCCAGTCGGGCAACCGACGGAAACAGAAGATGAAGTCCGATCACGCCTGCGGCCTCATGCACCACTTCGGGGCGCTGGTCTACGACAGGGGTTGGAACTCGGGCGCGGCTTCGAGCAAAGCGTCGATCAGTTCCGCAGGCGTGACAACAGATGTGCCCACCTTGCAGACCGCCAACCCGGCGGCGGCATTAGCGAGTCGTGCAGCGATCTCAAGCGGAAGCCCGGCAGCCAGTCCCAGAGCCAGAGTTGCGGCGGCGGTGTCGCCCGCGCCGGTGACGTCGTAGACCCGTCTGGCCGGAGCCGCTGGCAGAAGCAAAGCTCGCTCGCCGGCACGAAACAGTGCCATGCCTTCCGATCCGCGTGTAACAAGGATTGCCGTACCCACCAGTTCGTTCGCGACACGTTCGCCCGCCTCCACGATATCTGCCGCGGTACGAACGGCTCGACCCGCGAGGTCAGCGAGCTCCGAAAGGTTGGGCTTGACGATCGTTGCACCACGGTAACGACTGGCATCGCGTCCCTTGGGGTCCACCACGACGGGTCGATTGGCTCGGCGAGCGGAGGAGATCACGCGTTCCGCCAGCGCCGCGTCCACCACGCCCTTGCCGTAATCGGACAGGAGCACGGCATCGGCTTCCCTGGCGGCGCGTTCGGCCCATTCTGCCAGTTGCAAAGCGGCTGCTGGCGATAGCGCAGCGACCGACTCGGTGTCCACGCGAATGACTTGCTGTCCCCGCGCCAGTACGCGAAGCTTGGTCGTAGTGGGCCGCGTGCGATCCGCAACCAGCCCGGCGGGGTTGACGTTGGTGGCCTGAGCCGTGCGCGCAAACTCTCGGGCGGCGTGGTCATCTCCGGTTGCACCGCCGAGAATGACTCGCCCACCCAGAGCCGCGGCGTTGGCGGCGGCATTGGCGGCACCGCCCGGCACCGCCCACCGTTCCATCGCTTCGACAACCGGCACAGGCGCTTCGGGACAGACGCGTCGAGCGTCGCCCGAAACATACTCGTCGAGCATTACATCGCCGATGACCAGGAGCTGACGCCCCGCCAGCGCGGAGATCGCCTGCTGCCAGTTGAATGAAGATGTCGAGGTCACGGTTAGCCTCCGGCAGGAAGATCGCGAATTCGGCGAATCAGTTCGCTTGTGGATAGTCCCTCAACCAGCGGCAGGAACGCCACCCGGCCGCCATATGCTTCCACAAGCGCCGCTTCGGGGATGGGCTTGCCGCTCGGCGGCGCGTAGTCGGCTCCTTTGCAATGAACAGCGGGGCGAAGCAGCCGGATGCACTCTTCGGGCGTATCATCGTCAAACACAACCACGTGATCCACACACACGAGCGAAGCCAGCAGTTCGGCTCGTTCCACAGCGGGCAGAATTGGTCGGCCCAAACCTTTTAGTCGCCGAACCGAGGAGTCGGAATTCAGACCCACAACAAGCACATCACCCAATGAACGGGCTGCGCGGAGCGAGCGGGCGTGGCCGGCGTGGAACAGGTCGAAACAGCCGTTCGTCCACACCACGACCTTCCCGGCAGTGCGGAGACTCTCGCCCAGCGCTGGGAGCTGCGCGGGAGTGAGAATACTCGGCTCGTTCACACCTGGACCTCCGGCTTCCACCTGCATGTCATCTGAACCGAACGTAGTTGAACGCCCCTTGTGAATCGTACTCGCTCGCGCCACAATGCCCACACGCAAACAGGCACATCGGTCCAGTGCCGCTGACTTTCTGGTTGCATTCTTGGGGCAGGCTTGGGCTGCCCTTCATTGTGGGGAGGCGAAATACAATGTCGTGGTGGGCCGGCGCTGAACTGTTCGCGGAGATGTGGCCGCTCATCCAGGCCCGCGTGCGGGACAAGCGGGTGCGGCGGGAATTCACTGCGGGCCTGCTTCAGCTCTTGGTCGAACACGACCTCGACCCGGAAGACATCGCCGACCTCCATCCCGAGGTTCGCGCGGCGCTCGCGGCCATCGGCATCAATGCGAGCCCAGCCGAGGACGGGGAGGATCCTGACGAAGTGATCGTCGGCTGCGTCCGTCAGCTTGGGGATCCGAACCCGACTGCGAGGGCAACAGCAGCGGAGGCGCTGCGGCATTTCGCCAGCGAGGCCGAAGACCCGAACAGAGCCGCAGCGGTTGCCCTCCGTGCTCTGGTTGGGGTGCTCAGCGACGCGGTCCCCAAGGTGCGGCGCGAGGCGGCCATGTCCATTCGGGTGCTGGTTCGCGCCGGGCACCCCATCCCGCCGGAGTTGGCGGCAAAAGTGCGGGCCGCAACCCGACGCGCCGACGAGGTTGTCGCGCAGCGAGTGCGGGAGGCATTGGCCGCCGCAGCCGGTCGGGCCTGATGGCGTTCGACGGAACGCGCCTTCTGCGTCGTTTCGATTGCGTTCCGGTCTTTTCGACGAGAGATTCGAGTTGCTCTGCCAGCCGCATCAGCGGTAATACGCCAGTATCCTGATTCGTGGTCCGGCTGATGCTGTCTGATTGCAACGAGTGGTGTTCAGAGTGGTCTGCTCGCTCAGCGAACGGGTTGGTAAGAATGTGACACGCTCAACCGGATCGTGTATGAGGAGGCTCCCATGTGGCCGACGTGCATGAATGCCCTGACCCCTTTTCCCCAGCCACTGCGTCATGAACCGCCGGACGATCTGGCGGGCGCCTTCCGACAACTCGGCTGGCCGGATAACGCTCTGCCGATACAGATGGTCGCGCTTCTGGGCACTTGCTCTACCGACAAATACAAGGAGTGCCCGAACCTGCCGGAGTGGCACATCGAGAACGCGGAAGAAGAAGGGGACGAGTATCTGGAAGAGATCGGGATCTACCTCTGGTGCGACTTCGATTTGATCGACAGCAAGAGTTCACGGACGAAACTTCGGATGGCATTCAACGAGGGCGATGCGGATTGTAACGATGGCACCTGGGGACTTGTCTGGGACCGCGACACGGCAAAGGTGGTGGCCAATTTGACCAGCGTGGGCGATGGCGAAGGCCAAGTCAAAGCAGTGTCAAAAACGCAACTGCAGGCTTATGTGCCGCACTCCCGCCCACTCCCCGCCGACAATGAGTCGCTCGAATCCAGCCGGTTGCCCTTCACGCTCGTGTACGCAAAGGATTCGGAATTCGAGCAACTGATCGGCATCGCAATGCGTTGGTGCTATTCCTACCGGCGTGAGAGTTGATCCGGGCGTGGAGAACGATCGATGGGTACTTCGCGGCTGTTGTGGCTCCTCGGCCCGGTGACTGGGCTGTTCACGGCAGATGTGGCGTTGACTCTCTCTGGGCAACCGTCCTCCTATTGGGCCGGCGACTATTCAACCGCAGTGGAGGCAAACCCCTTTGCTTATCCACTATTAACCTTCAGTCCGTGGTTGTTTGCGTCACTCGCCTTCTTCTGGATGACGATTCTGTCGGGTGTCATCCTCTTCTGGCAGCACTCTATTTCGGGGTGGTTGGCGGGGGGGTTGGCCGTGGCGCACGCGGTGGGCGGGAGCAGTTGGCTCCTGCAGTGGGGTTGGTGGGGGATCATGGCAGCGAGTCTCTATTTGGTTCTTGCGGCTCAAGTGACTGGGTGGTGCTGGCGGAGGTATTCGCGATCATCGCAACGCACAATCTGACCTACGCCGTGCCATCTGGGCTCGCAACGCGGGCCTGAACCAGTGATACTTATGCCCACCTTACGCGCCGCCGAGTGCTTTCCGTAAATCCACAAGAACACAACCAAGAGGGTGTTTCGACATGGCAGAATCCAAGCAGTCCCGGGTGGTGATGTTCGACAACAGCGATCCAGAAATGCAACGCGCCTATGAGCAGGCTCGCGCGACATTCCGCTATTTCTGGCGTGAGGTCGCCTGGGACCGGCGGCGGATCGTTCCGGCTCTGGGGTTGGCGGCCATCAAGGCACCCTTCTCCGACGAGAAACCCGAGAATCACGCCGGAGGGACCCCTCAGGTGGAGCACATGTGGCTGTCCGAGGTCGATTACGATGGGGAGTTCGTGAGCGGCGTGCTGGTGAACAGTCCGAACTGGGTGAAGTCGGTCAAGGAGGGAGACAGCGCCCGCTTCCGGATCGACGAGATCAGCGACTGGATGTACGCCATCAGCGGTTCAGTGCATGGCGCGTACACGGTTAACCTCATGCGGTCGCGGATGACCCCGCGCGAGCGTCGCGACCACGATGCCGCCTGGGGGATGAACTTCGGCGATCCCCACACGATCCGGATGGTCAGCGAAGAAGATCACCGAGCCCTGTGCGAGAATATGGCTTCCTCTCTGAAGAAGCAGCTAGCGAAAGACCCGGCGCTCCTGTCCCGGACGGGGCTCCACGGCTGGACGTTCCTGCACCAGGATGCCTCGGCGGGGAGTATCGTCATGGTCAGGGCGCTGCTGGAGGCAGGTGCTGATCCAGCGCCAAAGGCCGACAACGGAATGACGCCGTTGCAACTGGCGCGGGCGCTGGGATGGGACGAGGTGGTCGCGGTTCTTGAAGATGCGTAACGATGCAATCGAAAAACCGGGGAGTGGGTCTCCCCGGTTTGGCTCAGGAGTTGGTTCGCTTCCGGTTCCGCTTCCTCATGGCTGCCTTTGCCTTCTCGACTGGGTTTCCCACCAGATCCTTGACAAGAAGGAGTTGCTTTGAAGACAAGCGGGGGGGCGAAGCATCATCCCGCCGTCGGTTGGGGCGCTTGGGTTGGTCGAGATTCTTTGGCACGGTAGTGGTCTCCGATAAACTCCCGGAGCGGCTGGGTGCCGTGGCGCGTCAGGTAGGCTTCCAATCGCGCCTTCCCGGACTTCCACAGCTCTGTAACTCTCTCTTTGGGGAGTCTCAGCTTGTGGTCACGTTCTATGAATTCCGTCAGCGGTGCGAAGAGAGACCGGCCATCAAATTCCCGCGTGTGGTCGAGATAGGTCCGAAACACGATGGCTTCATCGCCCGTTAACTGGGTGTCGATGGCCTGTGTGATTACCTTCGCGAGTTCGATGTTGGCGAGCTCTTGAAGGACGTCCCGTCCCTTGACGGCGAATTCGAGAGTCAGTTCCTCATCGTCGCGCAAACTGCACGAATCCGTTTCTCGTGAGTTCGCGAGTTTTTTCAGCCGCTTCTTCACCGCTCGTTGAAAGAAGCGGTAACTGACACGCAACCAGGCGTCAGCTTCGGTTTTGCCGGCGAGGTCCAGCGGTTGGCCGTTCTCGCGCCGGTCGTCGAGCCAGCAATAGAACGCCGTGAAACCCAACTGGTAACAATCCGCGAGGTCTTCCAGGTGGAGGCGACCTCCGGCTGCGGCATGCATGCGCTGGACGGTCGGATTGAATAACTGCCTGTGGAACGCGTCCAAGAGTTCCTTCAAGTGCCGTTCGCTCAAAAGAAACAGCGTTTCGATGAATCGTGCGGGAGTTCGACGGATCTCATCACTCGTCCGCTCGCTGTTTACCTGTTTGCGCGTCATGAGTTTCTCCCCGGGTAGTCTGAGAAGTGGATAATGGTGTGCACCAGGATGAGGAGGCAGGGGTCCGCGAATCGGCAGGATTCTTCACGACCGAGACGTCGTGAGGATGATGCGATTCCTGGTCATTGCTCGCCATAACAGAGGCCCTCTCGAATGTGCCCGCAGGGAGAGAGGATACGGGCGGTGGGATTGGGTTCGGGTGTGAGTGGCATGAAGGAAAGGAAACCCTCAATGGAACATCCACCGAGCGGTTTCCCGTCACCCCGAACGCGTCATGCTCACGTCCGGGAACGGGTGCGAACAGCGGGGTCAATCATTAAACAGTTGTCTTGTCCTGGGGGGTGGTCGTAGTCGGCTCTGCGGATTCGGAAGCCTGTTCCAGTGTACCCGATTGGGTCTGCTCGGTGCAATCCTTTGCGGGCGTGGTCGGAGTTTCGCCCTGCGTCTTCGTGTCGCTCCAGGTCTTCTTGCTGGTGTCCTTGGTGGAGTCCGCTGCGTCCTTGGTGTCTGTGGGACGGAAGTCAGTTTTCTTCGTGGCCATGTGAGGTCTCCGGTTGGGTTGGGGGATTGAGTCGGTTGGCTTACTGTCGCCAATTCATCCGCTCCATGCGGATCTCGCGATCCCGCTCGATCTCGTATTCCGTGCGAGCGGGCCAGCCCTCGGAGTCGCTCCGGTCTTCTTCGTTCTTCAACTCGGCCACGGCATGGGGCGGGGTGAACCCCACAGGGACAGACGCCAGGACGAATGGGGTTGGTTCGCAGCGGGTGGCAATCTGCTGGGAGAAGGTTGCCACCCGATGGAACACTGTGGCGATCCAGCGGCGCAGTTGCAGAGCGAAGGTCATCACAAATCGGAGGAACATGGAGGGTACGGGGTTGGGGTCCCGGACGCCACTCCTGGGACCAATCCCAGAAACGAGTCGCGTCCTCTGCCTCTTCATGCTCTGTTGCGGGCGATTGGAGAAAAATTGACAGTATTTTTCTCTGCCGACCCCATAACCCTGTCGCGAAACGGGTCTTGCGCATGGGAAAATGATCGCGAACATCGGTCACGACCGACGTCCCCGATCATTTTCGGCGTGTTCTGATTTGCTGCCTATTTCTTTCGCTTCGACTTGCGCTTCTTCTCGGCAGCATTACGAGCGGCTTCGACGGGGTTCTCGCCCACGAGTGTCCGCAAGAGGGAAAGCTGCGCTGGATTCAGCGGGGGGATGGGCTGGTTGGGTTCCTTCTGGAGAGCTTCGAGAAGGGCAATGAGCTCACCGAGAATGGCTGGGTCGGGTTCGCGTGCGGGACGGCTCACCGGTGTCCTCCGGTTCTGGCCAAGCGAGCGAACTTGTTATCGACGGAGCAGATTTGCAGAATTGGTGCCAATCGTGCCGACCGCATGGGAATGAAGAATTCGCGGACGGATCGTGCCAGGAGCGGGCTTGAAGCGAACGGGGCCGATCTTGCGGCTCCGCGCAATTAAACGCGTTTTACGACACAGATCGACATGAGGCATATTCCGTGTGAAGCTGTCTGGTGGCGGGATGGTCATTCATGTTTCCACCCCGTGCGCTGCGTGTTTACTCCCGCTCGCTGCTGGTTTGACCCCGCTCGCTACGCGAGCTGCCCCTCCCCTGAAGCGGGAGGGGCAAAAGACAGCGGCTCTCTGACTCCCTTCCTTCCTTGAGAAGGAAGGGGGTAGGTTGCATTTCAACGCGCCACGAGCAGCACCACCGTGACCTCGATCATCGCCGCCACGAGCAGGCATAGATGTGCGAACCCGTGCGAATTGCGGGCGAGGGAGAACCAGCGCATGAGTCCTCGGCGCGGAACGTACCAGAATATCCTGTGGAGCGTTCTCATTGTCCGGTACGTCAGTAACGAGTACCCAGTGAGATGGCAGAACACGATCAGCACTTCACAGTACCTGGCGAGCATTGTCGGTCCTCGGAGAAGGAGAGACGAAAAAAGAGTTGAGACGCGGGCAGGTTTGGGTAGGGTCGTCCGCGGGGCCGGCAGGTCGGCCCCGCGGAGAGGCAATTGATGGGCCGTGATCGAACTGCGATTTCGACGTGGCTGCCGCAGGATCGCGGGGTGAGATGAAGACTCCCTTCGCCTCTGCTGAGCAGGTGGGCTCAACCGCCCCTTAATTCTTCATGCCACCTTTAGCGGAAACGATTGTGGATTCTTGTGGAAACTGTGCCGAGATCAAAGCTCACCAGGGCTTGCACCCTGGAGAGATTGATCAGCTCAGTAAATGAGAACTTGGCAGGCCCCGTTCTCAATTGAACATGCGGTTCAATTTTTGGTTTTGAACACCAGCAAATACGGCACGGCGGAGTGACCGTCGGCGTCCTTGAAGTTGGTGAACTTCTCGCTGTTGACCCAGATGGCGTATGTCTTGCCCGGTTCCAGTTTCACCGGCAACACGCAGGTTCGCTTGTCGGCCAGATACTTCGGCTTGCCGTCGATTTTCGGGAAACTCTCTTTCGAGAGTGTGGCCCACGACCAACTTTCGTCTTGCATGTCCTTGCTGAAGGTCACTTTGATCTCAGTCAATTTCGGATCCACGTCGCTCGCCCCCGCCACGGGCGCCGTCTTGACCACGACCGGCGGCACAGACTCCAGCGTGACCTCGTCCGCCCGCCCCGCGGCGCCAATCAGTCCGCCAACCAGAGTGAGGATGACAACCATACGCGACATAAGAGTACCTCCAGGTTCCGAGCAAGAAGAAAACGATACGCCACACAAGACGCTACCAGATTGGCCCGGTTGGTAGCCGTTCAAATGTATTATTGATCCTCCCGTCGGCTTGCGTCCTCGGCATTCTCGGTGCGGTGGCGCTGAATCTGCGGAATGCGCGGGGAAGTTGTTTCCGCAGAAAAACCAGCAAAAAAACGTGGATTGCGGCCGAATCTCACCGGTAGAAACTCCACATTGCTGTGGAAAAAGCGCGAGAAAGTGTCCATCGCCCTTACTCCGTTCCCCCATTCAGGTTTCACATCACTTTCACTGTCGTTCCGCCCCTGCCGTGTGTACTGTAACCCGCGCGTGGAGTATTGTTCCCCTACGAACTAAACCCCAACTCCCACGGCAAGTTCCATTTGCCGCAGGAATGGCCTATTGCGCCAAGACCCGCGCTGGTGGCAAGCATTGGCCCGACCACTCCACGCCTCGAGGTAGCAATGAAGTTGACGTACCGACCACTCTCGAACGAAGAAATCCTCCGGGTCGCCTGCGAAGGAGCTGTGTCGGTCCGCGGCACGCCACCGGGCAGCGAACCACTGCTCGAACTCCTTGGCCCACACTGCTACCGCCAGAAGGTGGTCCTGAATCTCGAACGCACCGATAGCGTCGACACCAGTGGCCTGATGTGGTTGGTGCGTGTGGCCACCCGGTTCAGCCAGGGAGGCGGCCGCTTGGCCGTCTACGGATTCAGCCCGAACTTCCGGAATATGCTCGATGTTTTGGGGATGACCGAAACCATCACGCTCATGACGAGCGAGCAAAGTGCGATCGAGGCTGTTTCCCGCAACGAATCCCCGTCCGGGAATGGCGCGTCGCGTCAGGGCGCTCGGGCATTCTCCCCCACACCGCATTCCGACGCCAGTTGAATAAACGAGAACTTGCCAGGGCCTGTTCTCACGTAGTAGCGAATTACAAAACGCGGCGCAACCCGCAAGCTTTTGATCGACTTCCCAGAAAGGATCTACCGTGGCGACTGCCGAACCACTCGCGTCCGCGCCAACCACAACCCGGCGTGGAGATCACTCGGGGCCTTCGGACCATATTTCGCGAATCGATCTCCAGACCCGTGAGCCAGACCAGACTGTTCCCGAACTGATCGAGTACGCCGCCCGCCTGCACGTCAGCGACCTGTTCCTCTACACGAACGAAGATCACGTCGAGGTCGCGGTGCGGCACCTCGGCATCCTTCGTTCCGTCGGCCGACTGCCGCTCGAATTCGGCAGGCGCTGTATTTCCTACGTCAAGACTGCCGGCGACATGAACTTCTCCGAACGCCGACGGCCGATGGACGGCCGTTGGCTCTACAGCCGCAAATCCGGCGTGAGCCTCGATCTCCGTATCAACACCATCCCGACTCTCCACGGCGAAGATTGCACGATCCGCATTCTCGATCAACAATACCGGCTTTTGTCGCTCGACCAGCTCGGACTTGACGGCCACCACTACAACCGCCTCACGCAGTTCCTCAGCAATCCCAGCGGCCTGATGCTCGTGACCGGCCCAACGGAAAGTGGTAAGAGCACCACGCTCTACGCCTGCCTGAACCAGCTCAACAACGGCGAGCGCAAGATCAGCACGATTGAAGACCCGATCGAATACTCGCTTGCAGGGATTCGGCAAAGTCAGGTGAATACCGGGCTGGAACTCACCTTCGACACCATGCTCCGGCACGTCCTCCGGCAAGCGCCCGACGTCATCATGATCGGCGAAATTCGCGACGCCGAAACCGCCCTTACCGCAGTTCGCGCTGCCGGTAGCGGACACCTGGTACTCTCCACACTGCACGCCCCGGTCGCGTCGGCGGCGGTCCACAGCCTCTTGCGTCTTGGCGTCCATCCATACCTGCTGTCGAACTCGCTGATCGGTGTGGTGGCCCAGCGTTTGATCCGCACCCTTTGCCCGCAGTGCAAAGAAACGTTCGAGGTGCCCGCGCCGCGGCTGTTCGAGGGGGTGCGGCAGTGGTTGCAACCCGGTCAGGGCGAGGTGCTGTGCGGTGCAAATGGCTGCCCGGCGTGTTTCGGGACCGGATACGCGGGGCGAACTGGCGTATTCGAGATGCTCGCCGTGACGGCAGCGATTCGCGAGCTGATCGACGACTCCGCGCCGGTCGCCGCGATCCGCAAGAAGGCCGTTGAGGAGGGAATGATCGAGTTCCGACACGCTGCTGTTCTGAAAGTCGCCCAGGGACTCACGACCATCGAAGAAGTCGTTCGCGTTCTGCCGTCCGAGTATCTGGTTCCCTGACCCGAGACCAGTTGAGTAAATGAGAACACGCCAGGGCGTGTTTTCATTGCCGGTTGAGTAAATGAGAACTCGCCAGGGCGCGTTCTCCGTTCAGTAAATGAGGGCCCGCCCATGCGTGCTCTCATTTGCACCCCGAACCAGAGGTCCAGGGTAATGGTTTTTTTGTTGTCCCGGCAGCTCAGTACATCCGATCTGATCGACGTCTGCCGCGCTCTCCGCTACTCACTCTCCGGTGGGATGATGGTGACTGACGCGGTAAACATGCTGTCGCGCGAGGGCACACCCCTCGTCCGGCGTGCGATGGCGAGTCTCGTCGCCGACCTGAAGGCGGGGTGGTCGCTGCACGAGGCGATGGAGAAGCAGGGTAGCGCCTTCCCACCGCTGTTCCAGGCGCTGGCCACCGTGGGGGAAGAAACCGGCAACCTGCCAGAAGTGCTGGGTGAACTCGAGAAATACTACCTGACGCAGCAGAAACTGCGGCAAGAGTTTATCTCGGACATTACCTGGCCAATCATCCAGTTCGTCGCGGCGATTCTCGTCATCTCCGGGTTGATCCTGATTCTGGGGATCCTCCCGATTGGTCCGTCCGGCACGCGGGTTGATCCGCTGGGGCTGGGGTTGCTTGGCATTGATGGAGCGCTCACGTTCGTGAGTACGGTGCTCATTTTTGTGTTCACCGCGTTTCTCCTTCTGCGGCTGCTCATGTTCGTTTCTCGGCGCGTCCCGCGCCTCCAGCGGGTCGTCTTTGTGATTCCCGTACTCGGTCCATGCCTGCGGGCGCTGGCGCTCACGCGATTGTGCATCGCCCTGCGGTTGATGCTGGATACCCGGATGTCGGTGTTGAAGGCCATCCGGCTGGCGTTCGTTGCCACGGACAATGCGGCGTTCCGCGCAGCCGCACCGGAGGTGGAGGGGTCGATCCGGCGGGGAAACACCATCGCCGATTCGTTCGCACAAAGCGCGGTGATCCCTGATCGCTTCCGCAGTGCCGTCGCTGTGGCAGAGGAGAGCGGCCGACTGCCGGAAATGTGTGGCGTGCAGGCCGAGAACTACGGCGAACAGGCTCGTGGGAAACTCAAAACGCTCAACAAAATCGCCGGCGTTCTGATCTGGCTTCTCGTCGCGGCGTTCATCATTACTGCGATCTTCCGCATCTTCAATGAGGTCTACCTGAAGAACCTCAACAAATACATCGATCCGGACTCGCCGGGCCTCAAGCAAGACCTGCAAAACCTCAAGAAGCAGTAACCCACTTCTGTTCAGACAATGAGAACGCGGCCAACCGCGTTCTCATTTCGATTGCGCCTCGCAAGCTTCCGCAATTCTCCTCGCAAATGGGAACACGGCCTGGCGGGTTCTCTTTTCTCCACCTGGTAGAATAGCAGCAGCCCCAATCGCGAGGCCGAAATGAGCGAGCAAGAACAGAAGACACCTGGCGGGATTGTCCACACGTATCAGCGGTACGACCCGGTGAACTTCCCCAGCCCCACCGCGCCGCCACCGGACATGGTGTCGCCGCTCATGAACCACATGCTCGCGTTCGGTGACACCGACGAATTCACCGAGGAGCAACTCGCCAACGCCATTCACCTTGATGCTTCTCAAATCGCGGGGTTGGGGCCAAGTCTGAACGCGTTAAAAGAAATGTTGCTCGAACGCAAGCAGAAGATTCTCGAAACGTACGAAACCAAGGCCGTGCAAAAGAGCGCGGCCAAAGCTTTCCGTGATGAAGCGCAGAAGGCCACGCCGCCGGGCAAGCTTCGCAAGGACTTCGACAGGGCCGTGAAGCATGAACAACTCGCGGACCTTGAACAACTCTACTTTCGCATCGGCGACGACACCGACGACTTCGCACGCGAACTCGTGATCGTGTCCGGATTGCTCGGCGACAAGTATCAGGTGGACGAACTAGTTTCCAAGTACGAATTCACCGGCCGGCAAAAGATGACTGTGCCGGAAGCGCTCGAAATCAAAGACGAACTCGAAACGATTGACCGGTTGCTCAAGCAACTTGAGGAAGCCAAAAAGACGGCGCAGCTCGCAATCATTGATATGGAGGAGCTGGAGAAGTTCGCCGAGCCCGGCGACATGGAAGCACTCAAAGCACTTCAACAACAAGTCGAGGACTACATCCGAGAACAGGCCGAAAAGCAGGGATTGGAGGGCAACGGCAGTGGAAAATTCCGCCTCACTCCAAAGGCACTGCGATTGTTTCAGTCGAAGGTACTCACACAGATCTTCAGCGAGCTACAAGCGTCACGCACCGGTCGCCACCCCGACGCTGTGACCGGCGAAGGCGCAGTGGAATCGCCCAGGACCAAGCCATACGAGTTCGGCGATTCTGTCTCGCAGATGGACATCCCCGCCAGCATGGTGAATGCGCTTCTGCGAGCCGGACCGGGGCTGCCGGTGAAGATGAAGCCGGACGACATTCTCATTCACCACACGCGGGTGAACCCCAAGGCTGCCACGTGTGTGCTGCTCGATATGTCGGGCTCCATGCGTTACGACGGACAATATGTGAACGTGAAGCGCATGGGACTGGCGCTCGATGGGCTGATTCGTAGCGAGTATCCGGGCGATTTCCTGCAATTTATCGAGATGTACACGTTCGCCAAACCACGGCACTTGTCGGAAATCGCGGGGCTGATGCCGAAACCCGTGACGATTTTCAATCCGGTGGTACGGCTCAAGGCCGATATGAGCAACCCGAACGTGAGCGAGTTCGCCATCCCACACCACTTCACTAACATCCAGCACGCCCTCCAAACCGGCCGCCGATTCCTGACCAATCAGGACACGCCCAACCGGCAAATTGTGCTCATCACGGATGGCCTGCCGACCGCGCACTTCGAGGGGAGCACGGTGTTCATGCTCTACCCACCCGATCCGCGCACAGAAGACGCGACCATGCGCGAAGCTCTCCTCTGCGCGCGCGACGGCATCACCATCAACATCTTTCTGCTCTCGAACTGGAATCAGTCGCAAGAAGACGTACAGTTCGCCTACCGCATGGCGCAAGCCACGAAGGGCCGCGTGATCTTCACCGCCGGCCGCGACCTCGATCGCTATGTGGTGTGGGATTACATCAAACGGCGAAAGCAGATCATTTCGTGAGAGTGACTCCTGCCGACCGACAGGCCTGTTGTGGGCAGGCCTGCCAGCCTCCCGCGGCCCGAAGGGCTGCATTTGTGGACTTGCCATTCTGTCCGCAACGTAGATCAACAGGCAGGCTTCGCCTGCCAGCAGGCCTCCCGGCCTGCCCTACTTCTTTTTCGCTGGCATCCCGCCGGGAATCGCGGGCGGCAAGCGCTTCACATCCTTCTCGTACAACCCTTTCACCTCCGCGAGATGTTTGGCGTACTTTGGATCAGTTGCCAAGTTATACTCTTCCAGCGGATCGTTCTTCAGATCGAAGAACTCTACATATTCCGGGTGGTCCGTGTAGGTGATGTATTTCCATCGCTCGGTGCGGACGCCTTCCGTGCGCGGAATGGTGTTGTTTGCGTTGTAGGTGTGGAAGTAGTGGTGTTCGTAGAAGAAGTGTTTCCGCCACTCCGGAGTTTTCCCCTCAACCAGCGGGCGCAGCGACGCGCCGTCCATCTCTTTCGGGATCGCCACACCGGCGTAATCGAGAATCGTGGGGGCGATGTCGATGTTCAGCGCGAGTTCATCGCACGTGACGCCGCGTTGCGTTTTTGGTAAGCGGGGATCGCTGACGATCAGCGGAACGCGGATCGACTCTTCGTACATGAGCCACTTGTGATTCCAGCCGCGTTCGCCCAGGAAGAAGCCGTTATCGGAAGTGAAAATCACCACCGTGTTGTCGGCGCGCTTCTTGTCGGCGAGGGTCTTGGTGATGATTCCAACCGAGCGATCCATCCCGACGATGCACCGCCAGTATTGCTTCACGAACTCCTGATACTTTTCCGGCGTGGGGAAATCACGTACGGCCCGAACGCGGTTCAAACTGGTCTTCAGGAAGCCCGGCAGCACCTCGAAGTACTTGGCATCGGCTGTTTTCGGCGGGGTGATCTGGATGTCCTTGAAGAGCTTCGCGTCGCGCGGATCAGGCTCGTACGGTTCGTGCGGCGATTTGTAGAGCACGATGAGACAGAACGGGGTGTCTTTCGGTGTATCCGCGATGAACTTCACGGCCTGGCGTGCAAGGTATTCGGAGTTGTGGACCTTCTCACCATTCACCATGTGGAAATAGTCGCCCTGCCCGCCCCAGGCGTCCCAGAAATCGACCTGATCCTTTGGTGGCGGACCGCCGATGCCCCACTTGCCGAGAATGCCCACGCGATACCCCGCCTTCTTCAGCAACACCGGGAAGGTGGTCGCCAGCACATCTTTGGGGTACGGCGTATTGAAATCAGGCACCTTGTGGTTGCGGGCGAGCCGCCCACTCATGATGCTCGCGCGGCTGATGCAGCAAATCGACGTGGTGACAAATGCATTCTTGAATCGCGTCCCGCTGGACGCGATGGCGTCTATGTTGGGCGTTTTGAGTAGAGGGTGACCGGCACAACTCAGGCTGTCCCAGCGCAGATCGTCCGCCACCAGGAGCACGAAGCTCGGCTTCTCGGCAGCATCCAACACCGAAGCGGACGCACAGACAACCGCGATCGCGAGGAGAGCGTTTCGCATGGGAGTTCCTTGGCAATGACTCGATACCGGAACGTGGAAGTCGTCAATCGGGGAGCGTTCGGGTAGAGTACCCGGCATCACCCCGTGCGCGAAGTGCCGAGGTTCGCATGTTCTCGCTCCGCATCGCTCTGGTCGCATTGCTCGTCTCTGCTGCTCCACTCTCAGCCGTGCCGCCAAACGTCGTGTTTCTCTGCTCCGACGATCAGCGGTCCGACACGATCCATGCGCTGGGAAACTCAGCGATAGAAACACCCACTCTCGATGCAATGGTCGCCGGCGGATTCGCCTTCACGCACGCGTTCTGCCAGGGGTCGACTCAACCGGCGGTGTGTATGCCCAGCCGGGCGATGTTTCTCTCCGGCCGAGGGCTCTTTCACGTGGATCCGCAAATCAAAAACGCGCCAACCTGGCCGGAGGTCTTCCGCAAGGCCGGCTATCACACGGTCGGGATCGGCAAGTGGCACAATGGCCCAGCGAGCTACGCGCGGAGTTTCGACGGCGGCGGTCCGATCTTCTTTGGTGGCATGGGCGACCAGAACAAGGTGCAGTTTCACCCCTTCGACCCTACCGGCAAATATTCCAAGACGAACCTCAAGACCGGCTCGGCGTACAGCACAACTCTGTTCACCGACGCTGCGGTGGACTTTCTCAACAACCACGACGGCAAGAAGCCATTCTTTCTGTATGTAGCGTTTACGGTCCCGCACGATCCGCGCACGCCGGCAGTCGGATGGGAAAAGAAATACGACCCCAAGAAGCTTCCGCTGCCAAAGAACTACTTGCCGAAGCATCCCTTCAACAACGGCGAGCTACTTGTCCGTGACGAACAATTGCTGCACTGGCCGCGCACTGAGGAGCAAATTCGCAAGGAACTGGCAGACTACTACGCAATGATTTCGCACCTGGACTCGCAGGTGGGCCGCATTCAACAATCACTGAAAACCACCGGGTTCGACAAGAACACCATTGTGATTTTCACGAGCGACCACGGCCTCGCCATTGGCTCGCATGGCTTGCTCGGCAAGCAGAACCTCTACGACCACAGCATGCGGTCGCCGCTCATCATGACGGGCCCGGGCATCCCCGCCAACAAGAAGTCCGATGCGCTGGTCTACTTGTTTGACATCTTTCCGACCGTGGGGGAGTTGTGTGAGGTGAAGCTGCCGAGCGGCCTGGACGGCAGGAGCCTCGTACCGGTGATGACAGGCAAGCAGCCGAAGGTTCGCGACGTGATCTTCGGCGCGTACCGGTCATATCAGCGCTGCGTGCGAACGGAGGAATGGAAACTCATCCGCTATCCGCAGATCAACTACACGCAACTCTTCCATATCAAGGATGACCCGGACGAACTGAAAGATCTGGCTCGCGATCCCAGGTATGCGGACAAGGTCAAAGAGTTGACGAAGCGACTGGAAGAGCAACAGAAGGTGTGGAGCGACGAGCAGGCACTGAGCGTTACCAAGCCAGAACCGTTTGAAATCGAGTTGCTGCCGAAGAAGTGAGCGGAGCTTCGCCACGCTGGTGTCGGCAGGCAAAGCCTGCCTCCATCGTGGGGCAAGCCTCCCGGCCTGCCGCAGGCCAACGGCCTGCATTTTTCCGCTTGCCTCCTCCATCCCCGATCCGGAATCAATGGGCAGACTTCGCCTGCCGGCGGAGTGGGGGTTGCCCTGCGCTGAGCGTTGCGTGGAGAACTCGTTGAAAGCTCACACACAACTGCGGCCATCTGCTTAGTCGTCCGTCAGGCGTTTCCGTCGCAGCATGTGATGGTAGTGCTGTGCAAATCGGTGGGCTTCATCGCGCACGTATTGCAACAGCCTGAGTGCGGCGGAGTGCTTGCTCAGTTTGATCGATTCGGACTCACCCGGCCGGAAAATCTCTTCTTCCTGCTTCGCAAGCGAAATGAGACACGGCGGGTCGATACCCAGCGCGCGGAAGGCTTCCAGCGCGGCATTCAACTGGCCCTTACCGCCGTCGATGAGCAGAATGTCGGGGAACACTTCGTCTTCGTCGCGCAAGCGGCGGAAGCGTCGCGTCACCACTTCACGCATGCTGGCGAAGTCGTCCACACCCTCCACACTCTTGATCTTGAAGCGGCGATAACCCGGCTTGAATGGCAAGCCATCGAGGAATGACACCAGCGACGCGACCGTATCCTGACCACTCAAGTGTGCGATGTCCATGCCTTCGATCGTCCGCGGAGTCTGAGCCAGACCCAGCACCTTCTTCAGCCCGTGTAGTCCCTTCTTGGGGTCAATGGGAAAGACTTCCGGCTGGACGTCGGTATTGGTGTCTCCGCGCAGATCGAGCTTCTCAATCGCCGTGATCTCGTCGCGAATCCGACGGGCTTTCTCGAAGTTCAGCTCCTCGCTCGCGGCGAGCATCTCGCGCTCCATCCGCTTCAGGAGCTTGTCCTTCTTCCCCTCCAGAATGAAGATCAGTTTTTTGATCTGCCGGCGGTAGTCCTCGCGCGACACGCGCAAGTTACACGGCGCGGTGCAGCGCCGAATGCTGTGCAGCAAACACGGCCGGAACCACTTCCACCGCTCCTCCGTCGATTTGATGTCGAGCGAGCACGTGCGGAACTGAAACAGCCGCTGGAGAAGATCCATCGCCAGCCGCAAATGCTTCGTGCCCGTGAACGGGCCATACAGCCGCACGCCTTTGCGGCGTGGCTTGCGTGTAATCTCAACGCGGGGGAACTCTTCGCGGGTACGAATTTGCAGATAAGGGAAGGTCTTGTCGTCTTTCAGGCTCTTGTTGTACTTCGGCCGCAGGTCTTTGATCATCCGTGCTTCGGCGAACACGGCTGCGACCGCGTCGGACGTTTCGATGTAATCCACGTCTTTCACGAAGCCGATCCAGTCGCGGATACGCGGGTCGTTCGCTGCATCCTTGCTGAAGTACGATGAGGCCCGCCCACGGAGATTCTTGGCCTTGCCCACGTAAATCACATTCCCGCCGCCGTCCTTCATCAGGTAGATGCCGGTCGTCGTGGGGAACGTTCGAGCCTTGGCGGCCGGGTCGCGCGGATCGGGGGTCTGTTCGCTCACCGTGGGGATGGGTTCTTCCTGCATCACGTGTCCTCCCGTTCACCGTCATTGTAAACAAAGCGGACGTGATGCGGAAGGCGTGTATCGATTCGGAAAATCTAATAATATTTGATAATTCAGTGCTTCGCGCCGCCCGCACTTATAAGCGGGCGGCGTGGAGTCACACGAGGCCCAGTTCCTCGCGCGTCAATCGCTTCGCGGCGGGCAACCCCGGTGGAAGCAGGTGTAGGTCGGGACGGAGTGCATGGGCCAGGATCTCCAGGCTGTCTACCAGCCGCGGGCCCGGCCGGCTGAAGTACGCGTTGCCGTCCGTGACGTACACCCGTTGAGACTTCACGGCAGGAAGCTGATCCCAACCGGGTCGCGAACGTAGTCCCGGCAAGTCAACCAGCGTGCGCTCGGTGGTGAAGCCGCAGCAGGCGATGAACAACACGTCGGGTTTCGCGGCAACAATTTCCTCCCAGGCCAAAGTCCGTGAGGGCGTTCGGTGCTGCCCAAGCAGTTCGTCGCCGCCGGCTCGGTGCACCACTTCCGGCGTCCAGTGGCCACAATTGAATGGCGGGTCGAGCCATTCTAACATGACCACGCGCGGCCGCTCGCGCACCTGTTCCGAGCGTGAAGTCACTGTGTTGATCCGCTGCCGCAATTCATCGACAACAGGACCGGCCCGATCCGTTACGCCCGCCGCCCGTGCGACGACAGGAAGCGTGTCGAGGACGTCGTCGAGCGACATGGGTTCGAGGTTGACCACCCGCGGCCGGTCCGGAAGCGTGCAGGCTGCCGCTGCGACCTCTGCTTCCGCGACGGCGCACACGTCGCACAGCGCCTGCGTCACGATCAGGTCGGGCGCCAGCCGTTCCAGCGTCGGCATGTCGAGCGTGTAGAGCGCCCGCTGTGTCCGCAGGCGTTCGCGCACGAGGGCATCGATTTCGCAGCTCGTCGCATCGTGTGGGATCAGCGTGCGCGTCACTTTCGGCAGCCCAGCCACAAACGGCGGATAGTCGCATTCATGGGTTACGCCCACGAGTGCATCGCCCAGACCCAGGCTGCAGACGATCTCGGTGGCGCTCGGCAAAAGGGACACGATCCGCATGCTGGCCTCGCTGCTGGTTTGACTCCACTCCGCTCGCTACTGGTTTGACCCCTCCCGCTTTAGGCGCTTTGAGGGAAGGGGCAAAAGACAACGGCCCTCTGATTCCCCTTCCTTCTCAGGGAACGGCTGCCAAGGTCGCCTTTCTTCACCCTATTGTGGGGAGCGGTTCGCGCAGAGTAGGCCAGGCGCGTTCCGCGATAGCCAGCCCGCCGAACAGGGCGCTGACAAATACCGCGTCGCCGAGCAGCGTATTCTGGAAGAACGGGATGGCGGCGATGTAGCACGCCAGCAATCCCTCCAGAGTGTGCGGGTAAAAGCTCACCCAGCAGGCGAAGTTCGTGACGATGAAGAACTGGATCGCACCGAGCAGCGTGACGGCCGCGGTGGAAGTCACTGTTCGACGCGCACGCAGCCACCGACCGAGCAGGACGTTGAGGGCGAAGCTGCCGTACACGACGGGCATGAGCATGTGAAACCCGATGACGAGGTCGCTGAGGAACATGGCCGCGAGCGTGACCAGCAGGGCAAGCCGGCGGTCGGCGAAGCACGCTCCGCCGAAGATCGCGACTGCCCCGATGGGCGTGAAGTTCGGCGGATGTGGAACCAAACGGGCCAGTGCGGCGACGACGATCATGGCTGTGAGCACCACGAGGCGCGGCCAGTGGGAGCGGAACGCGAATGCGGGAGGCTGTTCTTGGGAATGCACAGGTCATCTCCTTCGCCGGGTCGGGCGAATGGGGTGCCTGCGGAGGATCGGCACGAGGCGGACAGGGCGCGCAAGCGCGGGGAGAAGCCTGTCGGCCGGTCGCCTGGGTCCGAGGCACCGAACGGTGAACGACAGGCAGGTCTTCTGGCTTACGGCTCATCACGGCGTTGCCCGCCTTCCCGCAGTCTGCCCGCAGTGGCTCTTGGGTAACGCCTGGCCGAACACAGCAGCGGCCCTGCGCCGGACTCGCACCGGCTTCCCTCTTCACGTCCGCCCGTGCGGCATGAACCTGTCGAGATGGCATTGGCTTATGCCGCAGGCCGCAATGCGGCCACACGGACATTGTTCGTGGTGGCCCGCTTCAGCGGGTCTTTCGCCGCGAAGCGGCAAACGGAACGCACAGCACCCCGAACCGCCCGGACCAGCCAGAACACAGTTGCCACGCGCGCGACAGGAACGCTGCGCATTCCGATCGACTGAAGCCAGCCACTACGAAAAACAGAAATGTTCCTGTTTAAGCGGGTCATCGACGAGACGCCCTCCTGTCATTGCTCCTGTTCAGCCCGCCGTTGATAATCGTGGGAGGGTGTCTCAGTCGCTCGATCCCCGGATGGAGGGAGATGATGAAACCAGATACACGCGACACCGCGGACGACCCATACCACCTGAACCGTTTCCTCCAGGCACAGGAGTCCGCGTATGACCGCGCGCTGGCGGAAATCAAAGCTGGCGATAAACGAACGCACTGGATGTGGTTCATCTTTCCGCAAATCGATGGTCTCGGGTTTAGCGAGACCTCTCGGCGGTACGCGATCAAGAGCGTGGCCGAGGCCCGCGCATACCTGGCTCATCCCGTGCTCGGCCCGCGACTCGTGGCCTGCGCCGAGTCGGCGCTCAGCGTTCCGGGAAAATCCGCTTACGAGATCTTCGGTTCCCCGGACGACATGAAACTGAAGTCGTGCGCCACGCTGTTTGCGCAGGTCGCCGAGAAGGGGTCAGTTTTCGAACGGCTACTTGACAGGTTTTTTGACGGCGAACAGGACGACAAGACGCTCCAGCTCTTGAGCAAATGAGCGCCGCCTACCGAGTTCTCACAGGAGTGGCAGGTCTCGGTGTGCAGTTGTCTTCGCCAGCAGACGAAGACCTGATCGCAATATTTAAAGGAACGACACACCGAGATCGGCGACGACTTTGACCAACTTGGAGGTTACTTCTTCAGGTGGAGAATCAAGAACGCCTGCGCGGTGGGGAGTTCCTTGTTCGGCTCCGTGTTGGAGTGGAACACCACTTCCACGCCGGCCGCCTTGAGCTTTTCGGCCAGTTTCAGACCCAGGATCGGCGAGTGCGTCGGGTCCGGGTGATTCTCGCCGACCTTTGCCCCCTTCACGCCGGTGTAATACAGCCCGATCGGCGGATCGTCCTTGGTAACGTGCGTGATCGGGGAATACTCTTTGATCCAGTCCGCCAGTTTGTCGCGCTGCTTCTCCACTTCATCCAGATTCTTCAACCCGAATGCATGCGCGCCGTAGCTGTAGTTCGGCAGCCACTCGCGAACCTCCTTCGGATCGAGCGACACCTGCGCGCCATTGACGGCGGCGCAATACAGGCGGGTTGATTCCCGGGCGATCGGGTCGGAACTCTTGGGGTCGGCCATATCGTCGTGAAACGCCAGCCAGAGGGAAGAGCAACCACCCGCCGATCCGCCGGTGGCGCCAATCCGCGTCTTGTCGATGTTCCAGTTTTTGGCTTTGGAGCGGACAAACTGAAGTGCTCGCGCCGCGTCTTCCAGCGGGGCCTTCACCGGCGGCATCACTTTCTGCTCGTTGGCCTGGGCCATCAGCCGGTAATTGATGGTGACCACCGAGATTCCATTGTCGAGGTAGGCCTTCACGGCCCCGTAGTAACTGCTCTTGTCGCCGTTGACCCACCCCCCGCCGTGGATGCAGAAAACCAGCGGAGTTGGCTTATCGGACTTGGCCTGCCAGAAGTCGAGGACGTTCCGCTCGTGTGGTCCGTATGAGACATTCGCGGCGGTCGGCGTGATGGATGGAACCGGAAGTTTCTTCTCGTCTTTCTTTTTCTCGACCTTCTTCTCGTCCTTTTTGTCCTGTTTGTCCTGCGCCTGCCCGCCGACGATCGTCAGCAGTCCGGCCAGGGTGGACGCGAGCAGCGTGGGAATGAGCCTGCGGACCATCTTGCTCTCCGAGGGTTGGAGTGTGGGGAGGGAACTGGCAAAAGCGGCGTATCGCGACACCGACCGTACCACAGGAGTTGACCGCCTGCAATCCACTGGAGCAAGCACAGCTCCCCAACTCCCCTCTTGTTCACAGCGGCAAACGCGTTTGGTGCAAAAACTATGTCCGTTGACAAACGGCTGTCGCGATGGACGATTTGCGAGGTCGGGAAACTGCCGTTGTCCAAAAAACGGAAGGGACGGGTGGCCCATCGGGTGGCGGGAAGCATGGGCGAACGTATTGCCCAAGCTGGAGTACAGGTGAGGTGCCCCCTTGAGGGCTTCCCGACGAGAGCCGGCGGCCGCGATGTTCGGCGCCGGTCTCAATGCCCCTCCTTCGTGTCCGGGTGAAGCAGTCTGTAAGTCTTGTACCCGCCAGCGATGTCGACCGCCGAGGATCCTTCTTGCAGCAGAATACGCGTCGCCAGGTAGCCGCGCTGCCCGACCTGGCAGTAGACGGTGATCGTCCGGTCGCGCGGGAGTTCCCCCAGCCGGGTGCGCAGTTCGTCCACCGGGATATTGACCGCTCCGAGGATGTGCCCGGTCGAAAACTCCTGCGGCGTCCGTACGTCCACCAGGAAGGGACGTTCGTCGGCCGAAGCGGCCAGCACCGCCTCCATGTCCTTGATCTGGTTCCACGGCATCCGGGCGAGCAAGATCCCCATTCCGCAGGTGTCGGTGATGCCGGCAAAGACCAGACCGGCACCAACGAAGGCCGACAGGCCGAGGAAGGCGGGATCTACCAGCACGCCAAGTAGGACGCCCAAGAGCACGAACGACCCCGCCGCGATTCGCACCTGCCGTTCCAGCGATATAGCCTTCTTTCCGCGCGCGACCGGCAGCCCGGCCTCGACGCACGCCAGGGTGCCGCCCTCGACGTTGACGACGTTGGCGATGCCCACGGCCAGGAATTTCTCGCATGCCTGCCGCCCGCGACTCCCGGATCGGCAGATGACGTACAGCGGATCGTCCGGATGTCCGTTGCGGTTCCGCACCACCGCCGCGGGATCGAGCCGGTCAAGAGGGACGTTGCGGGCCTGTTCGACGTGCACTTCGCGGAACTCCACCGGCGTCCGTACGTCGATCAGATCGATCTTGCCGTTCCGGCACAGTTCAGCAAGCCGCTGGGGGCTGATGGTCGCGACGCTCATGGCTGGCTCCTTCTTCTTCGCTTGACTGATTGTAATGTCCCGACATTGCGATATATCCGCCAAAAAAATTACTTCTTCCCTCCAAACCGGGCTTCGATGCAGGCCATGATGTTGGCCAGGTGCGGTTCGGCGATCCGGTAGTAGACATTGCGTCCGTCCTTCTGGTTAGTCAGGAATCCGCAGCGCTGCATGAGTCGCAGGTGTTCAGAGGCCATGTGGCTGGGGATGTCGCACGCCTCGGCCAGTTCACCGACCGTGTAGCGGCCGCGCAGGAGCATCTGGATTATCCGCAACCGGTGCGGGTGAGCGAGGGTCTTGAGGCATTCCGCCGCCTGTTCCAGAGCCTCCAGATCGGTGAGCGGCGGCGCTTTTGTGTTAGCTGTCATCGTGTACCCCCCCTATACCTGAATATATCGGGACATTCCGACTTGTCAACCTTTTATCTGCATCTGACTATCGTGACTGTGAATCGATGGTGAATTGTGCTTTGCGTCCACGTTGGGAGCGAACGGTTTTCAACCCGCGCATTGTCCGACGGTCATTGATGGCACCCGTGACTGCGAACTTTAATGGTGACAGGGAGTTCCTGCGAGGAATGAAAAAATGCGCATAAGTTGAAAGATCATGCCACATCCCTTGGATTCCTGCGCAAGTCATAGTTTTTGTCTGGTCTGAACTAGATCCATCTGACACAGTGGTACACAACGGTATGAGATTCTCCCCGCCCTCGAACTCGACTCCAAATCGGACAACAGCTTGAACCGCCAAGGAGTGCCCCTTGTGGCCAAAACGAGCTCCCGCGCTGCAACCTCCCGTGAACACGCATTCTGAGTCTGTGACTGTTCTGCTCGCCCGCCTCGGTTCCCGTCTCTGTGCGCTCCCGCTGGGGAGTGTGGTGGAATGTATGCGTCCGCTTCCCACCGAACCCCTTCCGGGAATGCCCCCCTTTCTCCTTGGTGTGTCCATCATCCGTGGCCTCCCCGTTCCGGTGGTCGATCTGAACGTGTTGATCGGACTCCGAAGCGAGCCCCCCTGCCGGTTCATCCTGCTGCGTCTGGAATCGCGCCGTGTCGCTGTTGCGGTAACGGCCGTGATCGGCGTCTGTCGGGTTGAGAACGATGTGATGCAGAACCTCCCTCCTCTGCTTGAGGAGATCGACGCCGAGACGGTGACCGCCATCGGAGTACGGGACGCACAGTTCCTCTTCACCCTGCAACTGGGGCGTGTCGTGACGACTCAACTCGCGGAATCGCTCGCACGGTGGGGAGAGCCCGCATGACCTTGTCGGCGGACCATGATCTGGTTGAGCGATTCCGAGAAGCCGTAACCCACCGGTTTGGACTGCATTTTGAGGAGAGCAAACGAGGATTTCTCGCCGAAGTCCTCTCAAAGCAGATCGGTCGCGGGGACACCGCGAACACTTCCGCATACATCCGTCGCTTGCTGACTAAACAGCTCACGAAGACGGAAAGCACAGCTCTCGCGGAACAACTGACAGTTGGAGAGACATATTTCTTCCGCCACGCCGATCAATTCCGCGCCTTTACGGATGTAGCACTGCAGGAACGGCCATCGCACCCAACTGCTCCCCACCGACTCAATATCCTGTCAGCCGGTTGTGCGTCCGGAGAAGAAGCCTACTCCCTCGCCATTCTTCTTTGCCAACACGCCGACCTTGCACGTTGGGATATTCGAATCGTTGGAATCGACCTCAACCCCATCGTGCTGGCCAAGGCACGGGCAGCCCGGTACACCTCCTGGTCGCTTCGCGGGCTTTCCGACGCGACCCGCGACCGTTATTTTCGCACTGGCGATTGGGGGTACCGACTCGATAACGCCGTGCGGGACATGGTGGTCTTTGAAGAGCGGAACCTGCTCGACGAGAATCTCGACTTCTGGCGGGCAGACGCCTTCGATGTGATTTTCTGCCGCAACGTGCTCATGTATTTCACACCGCAGGCGATGCGCACGGTGGTCGATCGCTTCACCCGCGCGCTTTCTCCCGGCGGCTATCTCTTCTTGGGCCCAGCGGAAACGCTCCGCGGCATCTCCCACGATTACCATCTCCGACGCACACACGACGCTTTCTTCTATCAGCGCCGACAAGAGGACTTGGCGAGCGTCTCACGGACGCCAACGCTTCCCCCGCCCATCTTCACAGCACGGGATGATTCCTGGGCAGACGCGATTGCGCGCGCGACCGAACGGATCGCTCAGCTCAGCCGTGACACGCGTGCTTCGACCGAACCTCATGAAGAGCGACTCTTCGCGCCCCAGCCCGCGTCACCACCAGAGCCTTCTCCGAGTCTCCACGCGGCCCGCGAAATGGTTCGGCAGGAGCGATATATCGATGCGCTATCAGCTCTCAATGCGCTCGCGGACGAGGAGCGCAGTGACCCCGATGTGCAGTTGCTCCGCGCTGTAAGTCTGACCAATAGCGGCAAAGTGAACGAAGCCGAACAACTCTGCCGCGAAGTGCTGGCCGGTGATGACCTCAATCCCGAAGCCCGGTACCTGCTAGCGCTCTGTCTGGAACACGCCGGTGATCCTGTCTCGGCAATCGAACAGGACCGGGCGGCGATCTATCTCGATCCGCGATTTGCAATGCCGCATTTGCATCTGGGGCTCCTCAACAAGCGTCTTGGGAATCACACGGATACGCGTCGGGCGTTCCGCCAAGCGTTCGCGCTTTTGCCGGGTGAAGACGCATCGCGCCTGTTGCTTTTCGGTGGCGGCTTTACTCGCGAAACTCTCTTGCGGTTGTGCGAAGCCGAACTGCGCGTAAGTGGGAGCTCGACATGACCAGTTCCGAACAGAACGACTGGCTCAACGATGTTGTCAGGATGCGCTGGGAGTTCGACCAACTCTTCGCAGCACCCGAACCTCCACCCGCGCCCGAGAGCGACGATTTCCTGGCGATTCGCACCGGGAGCCAGCCGTTTGCGCTACGTGTGTCCGAACTCGCCTGGATCGAAGCACACCGGAAGGTCGTCGCATTGCCCAGTTCGCATCCATCATTACTGGGGCTCGTGAACGCCCGCGGGCAACTCGTCCCGGTTTACACTCTTGAACTTCTGCTCGGCCTGCCGGCCACGCCAGTGGCCAAGCCCTGGATTGCCATCCACGACCGGTCAACCCCCTTCGGTTTGGCCTTCGAAGTGCTGGAGCGCTACATTCGCCTTCCTTGCGGAGAAGTGCTGGGCCACAGCAGCGAAACTCAGCCCGGTCACACACGCCAGGCATTGCGCGTGGCGGGCGAGATCTGGCCTGTAATTCACCTGCCTGCGCTCCTCGCAGTGGTTCGCGAGCGCACCGGCGGGGTGGTCGCACAAGCGGGCCTGTCCCACGCGTGAGAGTAAAGGAGCCGGAGAAGAGCATTCCTCCGCTCCGCCAACGATCTACCAGGATGAGGATGAGGTTGAGAATATGTTCTCGAACTTGACATTCGGCAAGCGCGTGGCTTTGGGAAAATGTTTGGCCGGTCTGGTCGTGCTGGGAATCGGATTGGCCGGCTATTACAGCGCCCACCGTTTGATCGAAAACGAAAAGCGCGTCAATCAGACTCACCAGACTCGTCGCGAGTTGGCCGATCTCCTCTCCACTCTCACCGACGCCGAAACCGGTCAGCGCGGCTTTATCATCACCGGCTCCGAGGCTTTTCTCACCCCCTATCAGGCCGCGCTCGGGCAGATCAAAGCGATCACCGAACATCTCCGCACACTGACGGCCGACAACTCCGATCAACAGCGCCGATTGGACAAGATCATCCCACTCATGCAGGCGAAGTTGGCTGAACTGCAGCGCACCATCGATATGCGCCGAAAGGAGGGTCTGGAGCCAACCTTGAAGGTAATCGCGGCTGGCGAGGGGAGAGAACTCATGGACTCCATCCGGCAGCTTGTGGGGGAAATGGACAGACAGGAACTGGACCAACTCGCGACGCGCAGCGCCGCCGCCGAAGCGACAGCCGACTTCACCAAAGCCGTCATGTTGTATGGCAGTGCGGGCGGGCTGGCCCTCATCGTACTGTTTGGCTGGTATCTCGTCACTTCTCTCAACGGTCAGCTGAGGATGAACATCACACGGATCCAAAGTTCATCCAACGAACTCCACACCGCCGCCAGTCAACAAACGACCGGCGCACGCGAACAGGCTGCGGCAATGAATGAAATTGCCACCACGATCAAGGAACTTGTCGCCACTGCCAGGCAGATCGCCGAGAGCGCCCAGCGCGTGACCGATATCGCAGAAAAGACGGGGGAGGGAGCACGCGGAGGGGACCAAACACTCACGCGAACCGAAGACGCCGTCAATGGCATTCGCGGCCAGGTCGATGTCATCGTGGCGCATATGCTCGATCTGGGCCGGAAGTCGCAACAGGTCGGGGTCATTCTCGAAGTCATCAACGAACTTTCCGAGCAGACAAACATTCTGGCCATCAATGCATCCATCGAAGCGGGCGGGGCGGGAGAATCCGGTCGGCGCTTCGGTGTCGTGGCCGACGAGATCCGCAAACTCGCAGATCGAGTGGGCGCATCCACAAAAGATATCCGCACGCTCATTGAGGAAATTCGCTCCGCCATTCACACCACCGTGATGGCAACCGAGAGCGGCTCCAAGGCCGTGGAGGCTGGGACACGACAATTCCGCGAAGTCTCCACGGCGTTCCAGGGAATTATGCGGCTGGTGAACACGACAACCGAAGCCGCTCGCGAAATCGAACTGAGCACCAAACAACAGACGACTGCCGTCGAGCAGGTGAACGAAGCCATTGCGAGTGTCGCGCAAGCCTCCAGGGAATCGGAGGTCAGTTCGACGCAGACGCTCCAGGCGGTCACGGACTTGACCAGCATTGCGCGCAATCTCGGCAGGCTCGTGCAGTCCCAATCGGCGGCGTAATATGGCGAAAGACCCCTACCGATATTTTCGCGTCGAAGCCCGGGAACTCCTTGAGGGGCTGACTCGGGGTATTCTCGCGCTCGAAAAAGGCGACACGACCCGGGAACTGTTTGCTCGCCTCATGAGGTTGGCGCACACACTCAAGGGCGCGGCACGAGTCGTGAAACAAGGCGAAGTCGCCGAACTCGCTCATGAAATGGAAGAAATCCTCGCTCCACGCCGCGACACGGGCGGAACATTGGCCAGTGAGCAGGTGAGCCGGCTTCTGTCCCTCGTCGATGCCTGCAGCGAGCATCTCAAGCCCGTCCTGACACCAACGGAAGGTGCGAACGAGAGCCCTCCGGCCACGAAGCCAGACGAAGTGGTGACCAGCTTGCGGGTGGAAGTCGCCGATGTAGATGCCCTGCTCTACGATCTTGCCGAAGCCGCCATTGGGGTGGGCTCTGCTCATCAGGAGACAGCGGACCTGGATCGGAGCTGCGAAGCATTGAACGCGCTGGTGGAAACGCTCGCGACGCCAACGAATGAGCGACTTCCGGGGATCGAGACGATTCGTTCGCTGGCTGCCGAAGCGCGCGCTGCGTTGCAGAAGCATCGACGTTGCCTCCAGGCAACAGCCGAGCGCGCGCAACAGGATCTCCATCGCATCCGCGACCGAGTCAGCGACTTGCGGCTTCTGCCGGTACGCGAACTTTTCGCTCCACTCGAACGCGCCACACGGGACGCCGCCCAATTGCTGAAAAAGTCCGTCTCCTTCACCACCTCTGGAGGTGAACACCGTCTTGACGCTCATATTCTGCTTGCGCTCCGCGATGCGCTGATTCAGATTGTTCGCAATGGCGTCACCCACGGTATCGAAACTGAACAAGAACGCGAAGCTTCGGGGAAATCGCTCGCAGGCTACATCCGATTCCAGGTATCAAAACGCGGCGGACGCGTCCATTTCGTCGTCGAAGACGATGGCCGTGGCATCGATATCGCAGCAATTCGTCGGGTCGTGATCAACCGGCGGCTCGCGACGCCCGCCGCAGCCGAGACTCTCGGAATGCGTGAAGCGGCACAACTGTTGTTTCAAGGGGGCGTCAGCACGGCCCCGGCGGTTTCCGAAGTGATGGGCCGCGGGGTCGGGCTGGATGTTGTCCGCGCCACTGTGGGTCGATTGAAAGGGGACATCGAACTGCGCAGTGAACCGGGCCGCGGAACCACAATCGAGATCGCCGTTCCCGTGTCGCTGGAATCGCTGGACGTGTTGGCGGTGGCCACAAGCGGATGGGTCCGGCTGATCCCGTTCGATGCCGTTCGCCGCACGCTCCGTTTGAGAGAATCGGACCTCGTTTATTCTGCCGCGGGCACAACGATCTTTTGGGAAGGCGAAGCGATCCCCTTCCGTATGCTTAGCGCGGTATTAGGCCACTCGATCTGCTCTTCGGCACGTGAGTGGACAGCGGTGATTGTGCGCGCACGTGGGGCGGTATTCGCACTCGGAGTGGATCGCCTCGTGGGGGTCCGCAATGTGGTCGTGCGGCCGCTCCCACCGCTCTGCGGGGACGTTCCACTCATCGCCAGCGCGACCCTCGATGCGGCTGGTGATCCGCAACTTGTGCTCGACCCGGCTGGACTCAGTGACGCGGTGCGGACAACGGCCAGCCGCGCAACGCCACCGCCACCACCGCCTCGCCTGCCGCCGATTCTTGTTGTCGATGATTCGCTGACAACACGAATGCTCGAACAAAGCATTCTGGAGAGCGCCGGGTACGAGGTGGAGCTGGCCACCAGCGCGGAGGAGGGATTGGACAGAGCGCGCCGAAGCCCGCACGCGGTATTCGTTGTCGATGTCGAGATGCCCGGCATGAACGGTTTTGAGTTGCTTGAGCGATTCCAGGCTGATCCGGTCCTGTCTCGCACCCCCGCGATCCTCGTCACGTCGCGCGCGACACCTGAAGATCGCCTGCGGGGGGAACAGGCGGGGGCACGCGCGCACATTGCTAAGAGCGACTTCGATGGCGGCCAGTTGTTGCGTACCATCCGCCGACTCACCGGGGAGGTCGCGTCATGAAGAAGATTCGTGTCCTGGTTGTGGAAGATTCGCTCACTGTGCGGAAGTACCTTGTGGATTGTCTTCAGAGCGATCCCGAAATCGAGGTAATCGCTGAAGCAGAAGATGGCAAGCAGGCCATCGAACTTTGCGAGCGACTGCGGCCCGATGTTATCACGCTCGACATGATGCTGCCTGTGCTGACGGGCCTATCGGTGACGGAATATGTCATGGCGTACTGCCCAACGCCCATTCTCATCGTGTCGGCATCCACCAACCGCGGCGAACTCTTCCGCACTTACGATGCTCTTGCAGCCGGAGCACTCGATGTGCTCGAAAAACCGGTGAATGGCGAGGGTGGGCCGGAATGGGAACGAAAACTCATCACCACAGTGAAGCTGGTCTCGCGCGTCAAGGTCATCACCCATGTTCGCGCTCGACTCGGCGGCCCCGGCACGGCCGCCAGTCGCCGCTTGCTGCGCTCTTCTCCACTCGCGCCTCACCACTATGTCGCGATCGGTGCTTCGACAGGCGGACCGCAAACCCTGGCAACCATCCTCCGCGCTCTCCCCGCGACCTACCCGCTGCCGATTCTGCTCGTCATCCATATCAGCCCCACGTTTGGGGACGCGTTTGCCGACTGGCTGAATGAGCACTCGGCTATTCCCGTTAGTACAGCGGTACACAACCAACCCCTTCCGCCAGTTGGTTCCCCGCGCGTGATCCTGGCGCCGCCGGACCAGCATCTCGTGATCCGGAAGCATCGTCTCATTCTCACGCGCGACCGTGAAGTGCATTCCTGCCGCCCCTCCGTGGATGTTCTGTTTCAGTCGGTCGCGGAGGAAATGGGTCCGTTCGCGACGGGGCTGTTGCTGACGGGGATGGGGCGCGACGGGGCGCGCGGGCTGCTGGCGATCCGCAACGCGGGTGGGCAAACCATCGCTCAGGATGAAGCGACGAGCGTCATTTTTGGGATGCCGCGTGAGGCCATCCAACTGGGAGCCGCAGGGCGCGTTCTTCCGCTCGAGGAGATCGCACCAGCATTGATCGCCCTGGCGGAGGTCGCGATGCCCGAGGGGGGGAAACCATGAACCCTCGCGTGTTGATCGTCGATGACAGCCTCACCGTTCGCATGGACCTTGAGGAAGCCTTCTCCGAAGCCGACTTCACTCCGGTGTTGTGCGCCGACCTGGCGTCCGCCCGACAAGCACTCGCACAAGAAGCCATCGCGCTGGCTGTATTGGATGTGTTGCTCCCCGACGGCGATGGAATCGAGCTGCTGGGCGAGATGAGAGTCAATCCCACCACGACGAACACACCTGTCCTTCTCCTCTCTTCCGAAGACGCGGTCCGCGACCGCGTTCGCGGGCTCGTTGGCGGCGCGGATGGCTATCTCGGCAAGCCCTACGATCGCCGCACAGTGATCGACCGCGCGCGGGAACTGGTGCGGAAGCGAGCCGCCCAGACGGAAACGGAGTCCCGGGCGCTTGTGCTCCTGATCGAGGACAGTGTAACGTTCCGGGAAGAGCTCCGCGAAGTCCTGGAATCGAGCGGATATGCGGTCTGCATCGCGGAAGATGGTGAGGAAGGATTGCGGCTGGCGACGCAACTGCGGCCCGATGGCGTCGTGGTGGATGGACAATTGCCCGGGATCGATGGAGTGACGGTGGCTCAGCGGCTGCACGACAATCCCGCCCTCCGACACATCCCCTGCCTACTCCTCACTGCCTCCCTGGAAAAGAAAGACGAGGTTCGCGCGCTCGATGCAGGGGCTGATGGCTACGTCCGGAAAGAGGAAGGCACGGCGGTTATTCTTAGCCGGTTGATGAGTTTGATGCGTTCCGCGGTTGTGCCATCCGCTCTGGAACGGCAAATCTCGCTCGCGGGGCCGAAACGCATTCTCGCCGTGGACGACAGCCCCACCTTCCTTGAAGCTCTCAGCCAGGAACTCGAACGCGAGGGATATGAAATTACCCGCGCTCATTCCGGGGAGGAAGCACTGCGCCTGGTCGCGGGGCAACCAGTCGATTGTGTCCTCCTCGACTTGGTGATGCCGGGACTTTCGGGTGAAGACACATGTCGGCGCCTCAAGACTATCCCCGGCTGGCGGGACGTGCCGGTGATGATCCTGACGGCGCACAAGGACCAAGAATCGCTCCTGAGTTGTCTCGAAGCCGGCGCGGACGATTACATTCCCAAGGCCATTGACTTCGATGTCCTCAAGGGCCGCGTTCGCGCCCACTTGCGCCGCAAACACTACGAAGGCGAAAATCGCCTCGTGCAGGAAGTCGTTTCCACGTTGCGGAAAAACGAAGCTCTCCTGAGCGGGCTCTTCGAATCCGCTCCCGACGCCATCATCGTGAGCGACCGCGACGGGCGAATCGTCCGCGTCAATTCGCAGGCGGAAACACTCTTCGGCTATCTCCGGGCAGAAATTCTGAACCATCCCGTCGGGATCCTCCTCTCCGAACGCTTTCGAGAGGAGTACGAGTCCGTCCGCCAAACCTTCATTGCGGATCCGCATCGACGTCCGCTTCGCCCCGAAGGCGAGGTGTGGGCACGCCGCAAGGACGGCAGTGAGTTCCCAATCGAAATTGCACTCGGTTCCGCGCAGACGGAAGAGGGGTTGTTGGTCCTCGCTACCGTGCGCGACATCACGAAGCGGAAAGAGATGGAACTTGCGCTGCAACAGAAGAACGAAGAGGTGCGCGAGGTCTCCCAGCAACTCTGGCAAACGGCCAAGCTCGCCACCATGGGCGAACTGGCCGCCAGCATCGCCCACGAACTCAACAATCCCCTGGGCACTCTCAGCCTCGGCATTGAGGAACTTCTCGCTACGACGGCAGATTCGTCCGCGCACCGCGAACTGAAAACGATGGAACAGGAAACGCAGCGAATGGCCCGGCTTGTTGCCAACCTCCTCCAATTCAGCCGCCCCGGCCACCAACAGGTCTCGACGTTCGATGTCAGCGCCGAGATCGAGAAGACACTGGAATTGAGTTTCTTTTTTCTCCGCAAGCGCGCAGTGAGGGTGGTGCGGGAGTTCGCACCGGATTTACCTCTCATTCAAGGCGACCGGCAACAACTGCGGCAGGTCTTCCTCAACCTGATCGTGAATGCCAGCGATGCAATGTCCGAGGGAGGGACGCTGACGGTGCGCGGGTTTCCTCGCCTTCTGCCCAACGATAAGGCGGCCGTGGTCTTGGAGTTCGCCGATACCGGCACGGGCATTTCGCCTGAACTCCTGCCGAAGATCATGGAACCCTTCTTTACCACCAAGCCCGCGGGCAAGGGAACCGGCCTGGGGCTGGCGATCTGTCGCCGCATCGTTCAAGAGCATCATGGAACCATTAGCCTGACCAGTGAAGTGGGGCGCGGAACAACGGTGTATCTGACTCTACCTGTTCGCAACGGTCACAACGGCGCTCATCTGGATTCCAGCTGATCATGACCCCTGCCCTCTTCCCCCGATCAACTCGCCAAGTCGAGAGCTGCCATGCCACACTTAACCCTCGGACGATTGCTGATTGTTGATGATGAAATCGAACTCCTGAACTCGCTCGCGGATAAACTCGCGAGACAGGGTTATGAGACCGTACGGTTTAGTTCGCCGCGCGAAGCACTCAATGCGCTAGAAAGCGAGTCTTTTGATCTTTTATTGACGGACTTGATGATGCCGGGCATGGATGGAATTGCACTGCTGCAAGCCGCCCGGCGCATCGATCCCTACCTGGCGGGAATTGTGATGACCGGACAGGCCACGGTGCAAACCGCGGTCGATGCATTCAAAATGGGTGCCCTCGATTACGTTCTCAAGCCATTTACCATTAGCGTGATTCTGCCCGTGCTTGCGCGCGCTCTTGAGACTCGCCGACTACGACTGGAGAACATCCAGTTACGCGAGACGGTGGGGATCTACGAGCTGTGTAATGCGATTGCATTCACTTTGGATCACCAGACGCTGCTCAACAAGATCGCCGATGCCGCGATGCAGCAGTGTGAAGCCGAGGAGGCTTCCATCATGTTGCCCACCGATGGTGGGAAGAAACTGCGCGTTGCTGCCGTTCGCGGGGAGTCTCGCGAACATCTACTGGGTGAGCGTATCACGATCGATCAAGGCATTGCCGGCTGGGTCGCCCGGCACCACGAACCGCTAGCACTCTCCGGCGTCGTGGCCGACCCACGTTTCTCCCCCGTGTGTCCGCGCCCCGATATCCGCTCCGCGATCTCGATGCCCATGATCGTGGGGGGGCGGCTGGTTGGCGTGATCAACGTCAACTCGACGAGCCGGCGCTACCCCTTCACGATGGGACAGGTGAAATCGCTCAACATACTCGCGAACACGGGGGCCGCAGCACTCGAAAACGCCCAACTTCATCTGGCGATCCGCCAGGCCGAAGAGAACTATCGGTCGATCTTCGAAAACGCATCGGAAGGCATCCTTCGTTCCACCCCCGATGGCCGAGTGCAGATTGCGAATCCCGCGATGGCGCGGATGCTCGGATATGACTCGCCTGAAGAGTTCATCAACACCGTGCAGGATTTGGGGAAACAAGTCTACCGCCGGCCGGAAGACCGCGCCGAAGTGCTTCGCCGGATCGAGGAAACCGGGCAGGTTCGGGAGCTGGAGGTCGAGATGGTCCGCAAGGATGGCGGCCGCGTGTGGGTGTCGCTCAACTGTCGTGCGATCCGCGACCGACAGGGCAATACGATCCGCTACGACAGCACGCACGCGGACATCACCGATCGCAAGTTTGCCGAACGTCTCTCGGCCGCGGAGCATCGCGTCGCAACCATCCTCGCTGCGGCTCCCTCGCTATCGGCGGCGCTGGCCGACATCCTCCAAACGCTGGGCGATAAGCTCGAACGAGATTGGTGCGCGATCTGGCTCATTGACCCGGAAAGACAGGTTCTGCGTTGGGCGGAGGTCTGGCATGCGGGCGCGCCGGAAGCCGTGGAATTTGAATCGTATTGCCGCTCGCAGTCGTTTGAGCGCGGAGTCGGTTTGGCGGGTCGAGTCTGGGAAAAACGCGAGCCCGTCTGGACGGGGAACATCGCCGAAGAACGCGACTTCCCGCGTGCGGTTGCCGCCAGGCAAGCCGGCTACCGCGGCGCCCTGGCTTTTCCGCTTCTGCTCAACGGAGTCGTGGTGGGGGTGATCGAATTCTTCAGCAAGATGGCACGAGAGCCGGAGAGTTCGCTCTTGCGCACGCTCGGCACGGTCGGCAGCCAAATTGGCCAGTTCATCGAGCGAAGACAGATTGAGGAAGAGCGGGATCGCTTCTTCGAGTTGTCGGTGGACATGCTTTGCGTCGCGCGATTCGATGGCGTATTTCAGCTCGTCAATCCCGCTTGGACGGCAACTCTGGGCTGGTCGGCGGAGGAATTCACCGGCCGACGCTACGACGAGTTCGTCCATCCCGACGATCGACTCGCGAGCGCAGCGGAACACCAGCGTCTGACAAGTACGGGTGGATTCACGTTGTCATTCGAGAACCGGTATCGCTGCAAGGATGGAACCTACAAGTGGCTTTCCTGGCGTGTCGTCACCGATGTGGATCGCCGCGTGGTGTACGGCTCCGCCCGCGACACGACGGAAAAACGTCAGGCTGAAGCCGATTTGCACCTGCGCGATCGCGCGATCCAGGCCGTTGCGCAAGGAATTGTCATCACCGATCCGAATCAAGACGACAACCCCATTGTCTACGCCAGCCCGGGCTTCGAGAGACTTACCGGCTACACGGCCCACGAAGCGGTTGGCCGCAACTGCCGGATGCTCCAGGGCAAGGACACCGACCCGGAACGAGTGATATGGTTGCGGAATGCGATTCGCAATGCATCCGCATACACCGTCGAATTGTTGAACTACCGGAAGGACGGCACGAGTTTCTGGAATGAATTGTCAATCTCTCCTGTTCGAGACACCGAGGGACGACTGACGCATTTTGTGGGAGTGCAGACCGATGTCACCGAACGCCGGCAGATGGAGGACCGGTTCCGGCAAGCACAGAAGATGCAAGCGATCGGCAAACTCGCGGCCGGAGTGGCGCACGACTTCAACAATCTGCTCACGATCATCAACGGTTACAGCGACATGCTGCTTCAATCGCTGCCCGAGGATGATCCATCACGAGCACTTCTGGCGGAAATCCACCACGCGGGTGAACGATCCGTGGGCCTCACCCGCCAACTTCTCGCGTTCAGCCGGCAGCAGGTGTTAGCTCCGAAGGTGCTCGACCTCAACACGGTGGTCACCAACGCCGAGAGGATGCTGCGCCGCATGATCGGCGAAGATGTCCGGCTGGCAACGGCTTTGAATCCGGAATTGAGCATGATCCGAGCCGATCCGGGACAAATCGAGCAGGTGTTGTTGAACTTAGCGGTCAACGCCCGGGATGCAATGCCAACCGGCGGGCAACTGACGATCGAAACACGGAACGTCGAATTGAACGAGGACTACACCCGCGCCCACCCCGGTGTTCAGAACGGTTCGTATGTGCTCCTGGCGGTTTCCGACACCGGATGCGGGATGACCGATGAAGTGAAGTCGCGAATTTTCGAGCCCTTCTTCACCACCAAAGAGCCAGGGAAAGGGACCGGACTTGGGTTAGCCACCGTTTACGGCATCATTCAGCAGAGCGGCGGAGCGGTCGATGTCTACAGTGAGTTGGGTGTGGGCACCACGTTCAAGGTGTATTTTCCCTGGGCGACAAAGGCACCGGGAAGTGGAGTGGTCCCACTCGCTCAGCGTTCTCCGCCACAAGGAACAGAGGCAGTTTTGTTGGTGGAGGACGAAGACGCCGTCCGCACCTTGACTCGCCATGTGCTGGTGGGATGCGGCTACACAGTACTCGAGGCCGCGGATGGAGAAGAAGCTATCCGGATCGCCGACGCGTATCCCAAGCCAATTCACTTGCTCATCACTGACGTGGTGATGCCCGGTCTGGGTGGCCGGCTCGTTGCTGAGCGTGTTGCAGCGCGGCACCCCAGCCTGCGGATTTTATTTGTATCAGGCTATACGGATGACGCAGTCGTTCGCCACGGCGTGTTATCCGAGCGCGCCAACTTCCTGCAAAAACCGTTTTCGCCAACGGCTCTGGCAATCAAAGTTCGCGAAGTGCTAGATGAGCCGGACTGACTCCGTGTTGATGTCAGACTGCTCAAGGCAGAATAGCCACAAAAAAGCACAAAAAGCACAAAAGAAAACCAAGAAAGCAGAGCAGAATACAAGGAACGATATCAGGCAAAGGCATCATTCAGGATGTACTTTTTGATGTAAAAATGCTGCGCGCCGGAATTCACAAGCAATCCGTGTTCGATGCGCGAACATCTCATACACAATCCGGTTGAGATTGTCGCATTCTGAACGAGCCGCTCCCTTGCGAGTAGTTTCAAGGGTTGTGTGGTGTTGTGTTGTTTTCAGCCCCGGCAGGAGCGTCAGATGTTAGCCCAGGGTGAAACGCAGCCGAAGGCCAGCGAAACCCTGGGAAGACGACCCAATGTATCCACAAGCCCCGCTCGGGGCGACAGAAACACCTGTTCATGCGGTTGCGTCCAAGATTCTCTCGCCCCTGCCGGGGCTCCATGCTCGTGTCGTGCGTTGTCCCAGGGTTGCGCTGGCGCTTCACCCTGGGCTAACATCTGTCGCCCCTGCCGGGGCTGAAAACCACCAAAGGCAACACCTTCAAACTACTGACCAGGGAGGACATACGTGATACCCGCTCCCTTGCGGTCGCGGCTCGTTGAAAACCAGACACAATCAAACGGACCGTGAATCAGATAGCCCAGTAGTTGCGCAATGTGTTCATGAGCCAGTTGCCGTCTCGCGGACGATGTCGCACAATTCGAAAATATCGTCATCGTTCCACACAGCCATCTCTATTCTCCGGTTTTCTGTCTTGGTTTTCTTTTGTGCCTTTTGTGCTTTTTTGTGGCTATTCTGCCTTCATCTAATCGTGACGAAGTCGTTGTGGTTGATCAGTGCCTGTACCACCTGCAGCCTGGCGCGTTTCGTCCGCTCCGGTTCCTTCATGTTCTTCAGGACCGCGCGCAGTTCGGTGAGCGTTTCAAGGCACGCCGCGACTTCGTCTTTCGTCGGCAACGAGCCGAGGATCAGTTCGAACGCAGCCGCGACGAACTTCGTGTCATCTGCATCCTGGAGTTTGGCGTGGAGGTGATCGTTAATCTTCTCCGCAGCCGTCATTGCAAGTTTGCTGTTCCACAGCGCAAGAGCCTGTTGCGGCACAATGCTTTCCGTGCGGCGGTAGCATTCCAGCACGTTGGCGTTATCGAAAAGATCGAGCAGCTTGTTGTGTTCGTTGTGTGAGTGGAAGAAGTACAATGCCCGGCGGCGTGATGCGTCTTGTTGTGCAAGCGGAACTGGTTCGCCCCCCATTGTCGGGTCGAGATCGCCCGCGAGACGCAGCAGGCTATCGCGAATGACGTTTGCGTCCATTCGCGTGGGGTTCATGCGCCAGAGATAGCGATTCTCCGGGTCGAGTTTTGCGCTGGCGTCGGCGTTCGCGGATGAAGACGAGAGTCGGTAGGTGTTGCTTGTCACGATGAGTCGGTGAAGGTGTTTGAAAGACCACTTCTTGTCCATCAGTTCACACGCGAGCCAGTCGAGTAACTCAGGATGCGACGGTGGCGATCCGCGCCGGCCGAACTCAAAGATGGTGGATACAAGGGGCTGGCCGAAGTGCCGCATCCAGACGTGATTCACTGCCACGCGGGCCGTGAGAGGGTTGTCTTTCGAGGCGATCCAGTTTGCCAGAGCAGTGCGCCGGCCGGTGCTGGTGTCCGGAAATGGACCAGTCTTACCCGCGGAGTCGAGGTTCGATTCCTGCGACTTCACGGCTCCGGGAATCGGCGTGTAGACTTCGCCTGGGCTGCTCGCGGCCTTTTGAGCTGCCGCGAGTGCTGTTTCCGCGGTTTTCCGCTTTTGTTGCGCTGCGGGTAATGCCGGTTTGGCTGCCTTCTTCACTTCCACATCGGCTTGAGCGAGGGTGAGTTCGGCATTCCGCACCGCCAGAGCCTTTTCCGCTTTCGCGGCGAGCTTCGCGTCGTCCTTTGTGCCACTGGCATCGGCTCGGGCGCGGGCATCAATGGCGCCAATCTCGGCTTCCGCCTCGGCGACGGCTTTCTCAGCCATAATGACATTCGCTTCGGCCAACTCTGGTGTGAGCGGTGCAGTTGGGGCGATCTTCCCCGACTGCACAAGGGCGATGTCCTTCGGCAATTCGCGAAGGACGAAGCTGGTGAACTCGGCGGTGGCGGTATAAGTGATGAGGTCGAGTTTGCCAGGCTTACGTGGAATCGGCAGTGTATACGCGAGCGAATGTTCGCCGTTGAGCGCGACGTTGAGAAGTGTGCCGCGAACGCGAACGAGCAACTCCAGCGGCTTGTTCACGGGGATGGGCGTGTTCACGGCTGCGGCTGGCGGGTAGACATAATCGCCGCCATTCTTGTACGCGACCTGGAGCTTGCTTCCGCCAGCACTCACGTACACGAGAACTTCGTTCCCCTCCGCCACATCGAACGACGCACCCACCGATTTGTACGGGTCGCCGCCAGTAATGGTGAAAGTGAACTTCGCCTCAAAATCAGCGGGAGGAGCGTTTTTAGCGCGAAGGTGGGACCGGCCGCCGTCGGGCTTCTGTTGGAGGAGTTTCTCCTTTTCGTATTTCCATAGGCCCGGACCGGTATCCCACAGATCCGCGTTCGCCTTCGCGAAATCGTCCTTGAAGACCAGTTTCCCCTCCGTCGTTTTTGGGTTCTTGGCGGGCGGAGACTTGGCGAGGCTCTCGCGTTCGGCTTTCGCAGTGGCCAGCGCGACTTTCGCGCTCGCGAGTTTCGCCTCGGCCAACTTCTTGTATGCTGCCACGATCTCGGGCCGAGTCCCCGGACGGTATGCCAGCGTCGGCAGCTTGATCGGCGTGATCATCAGGCCATCGGGCGTCAGGAAGCGCGGCAAACCTGGCAACACAACGCGATCCTTGTCCGGATTACGTTCGTCGCCGCGAATGTGGAACGGCGTTTTGACGTTCAGGTTCGCATCAAAGACACGTGGGATGCCAGCTTTCATCACATCGGTTTCGCCAGCGATCAGATCGGCGCGAACCTGATACGGCTCAAAAATGGCGCGGAAGCTGTAATAATCAGCTTGCTTGATCGGGTCGTATTTGTGGTCATGGCACTTCGCGCAGTTAACAGTGAGGCCGAGCATCCCCTTGCCGATGTGTTCCATCGCCTCGTCGAGCCACGTCGTCCGGTTGAAGAGAAAGTATGGTCGTGCAAGATACCCCGTGGCGCGGAGTTTTGTCGCGTCGGTGGGGTAGAGTTCGTCCGCCGCGAGCATTTGCCGGATCATCTCGTCGTAACCGAGATCGGCGTTGAAGCTCTCGATGGTCCAGTCGCGCCAGTGCCAGATGTGCCGCTGACTATTGCGTAATTCTGCGCCGAGCCCCCACCAGTCGGAATAGCGCCAGACGTCAAGAAAGTGCCGACCCCAACGCTCGCCATATTGCGGGCTGGCAAGCAAGCGATCGACCACCTTTTCGTATGCATCGGGTGATGTGTCGTTCACGAATGCCGCGATTTGCTCCGCCGTGGGTGGGAGTCCAATCAAGTCAAGGTAGACGCGGCGGAGGAGAATGCGTTTGTCGGCCGGTTTCACCGGCGCGAGTCCTTTTTCTTGCCACTTGGCGGCAATGAAAGCATCGATCGGATTGGCGATGGAGTATCTGCGATCGGCGATTTCCGGCACCTTGGGCCGGATAGGGGCGCGGAAGCTCCAGTGGTCGCGCGGATCGGGTTCGGGCTTGTCATCAATGGGGACTTTCGCCCCCTGTTCAATCCACAACTTGATCTTGCCGATTTCCTCCGACTTCAGCGGATGACCTTCCGGCGGCATGCGCTGGGCATCGTTCTCAGACGATACTCGGAGTATGAGTTCGCTCTCGACAGGCTTCCCGGGCACAATCACGCCAGCCTTCAGCATGTTCGCGCCACTATCGACGCGGAGTTTCCCCTTTTGCGCCAGCGCGCCGTGACAGGCATAGCAGCGAGCTTGGAGTACCGGCTTCACATCCTTGCGGTAATCGACGGCGTCGGCGCCGCTTGCCTGCAGAGGAAGCAAGAAGAACAACAAGAAACTGATGGCCCGCATGAGTGAAGATTCCGGAAAAAGCGGAAGGAGGAGAAACCGGCGGTGAGAACAAAACTAAACGATTTCGTGAATGTGTGCAAGAAACTGAGTTAGCGGCATCGCGGTGCTTGGCGCGGATAACAACATACGATCCAATATTTTTCGCCATCTCCATTTATCGGGCAGGTTCCGCCAGGCTCGAAGAAGGGCACATACGCCATGCCCGTCGTTCCTTGCCCCTCCTGCTCAAAACCCGCGGCGCCAGTCCCGCAAGTGATTTATCGGACGCATCGTGCCATCTGTACGCTGGTACGAATTGCGTAATTTTGGTGAGTCCGGAAGGATTGAATTGACGCGGCCCGTTCTGCCGACTATCTTCTACCCACGAGAATGATGCTGCCACATTGTTCTCGTGAGACCCTCCTCGCTGCCCGCCTGATTTTCAGCCCTCCCTCCCCGGCTGACGCCTGTGTCGCCCAAAGCGCTGATACCTACCTCAATACCCAGCCCTCTTTTCGCCTCGACAGGAGCCCTGCCGATGAATCTGCTGTCGCGTTGCACCGGTTCGCCGCTGAATCGGCGCACCTTCCTCCATGTTGGGGCCATCGGTGCCCTCGGCCTGACTCTCGATCAGTACCTTCGCCTGCAAGCGGCGGAACCCGCCGCCAAGAAGCCAAAGGCGGAAGCGTGCATTCACATTTTCCTGCCGGGCGGTGCCGCCCACCAGGAAAGCTGGGATCCGAAGCCGAACGCACCCGTCGAATACCGCGGCCAGATGGGCACAGTGAAGACCAAGCTCGAAGGCGAAGTGTTCAACGAGTGCCTGACGAAGACCGCCGCTCTTGCTGACATGATCACGGTGTGCCGGGCAATGACCCACGGCGAGGCCGCTCACGAGCGGGGCACGCACAACATGTTCACCGGCTACCGCCCCAGCCCGGCTATCAAGTTCCCGAGCATGGGCAGCGTTGTCAGCCACGAACTCGGCGTTCGCAACAATCTTCCTCCGTATGTCGCGGTGCCGAACATGCCAGCCCAGGACGCCGGGAGCGGCTACCTGTCGAGTAGTTATGCACCGTTCAGCCTCGGCAGCGACCCAGCAAACGGCGGCTTCCGCGTGCAAGACCTCGCCCTCCCTGGCAACGTCACGAACGATCGTTTCACCACTCGCCGGAACATGCTGGATGCGGTGAACGCTCATTTCGCCGGCAAGGAAAAGAGCGACAACCTCGAAGCGATGGATACCTTCTATCAACGCGCCTACGGCCTGATCGCCAGCGAAAAGGCCCGCGACGCGTTCGACATCAACAAGGAAGACGGCAAGCTCCGCGATGCCTACGGCCGCAACGCCGCCGGCCAGCGGATGCTGATGGCTCGCCGGCTCGTCGAAAGCGGCGTGCGGTTCGTCACGCTCACCTACGGCGGCTGGGACTTGCACGGCGGCATCGTGCAGGGCACCAAGGGGCAACTGCCGCAATTCGACCAAGCGTTCGCCACGCTCATCACCGACCTGAAGAGCCGCGGGCTGTTCGACAGCACGCTCATCATGATTTCGAGCGAGTTCGGCCGCACGCCAAAGATCAACGCGACCGCTGGCCGCGACCACTGGCCGAAGGTCTTCTCAGTGGTGCTGGCCGGTGGCGGCATCAAGAAAGGCTTCATCTACGGCAAGTCCGACCCGACCGCCAGCGAACCGGACGAAGACGGTCTGACGGTGGAAGATCTGGCCCACACGGTCTACCACTGCCTGGGCATCGACGCGGACAAGAAGCTCATGTCGCCCGGCAACCGGCCGATCGACATCGTCCGCGAAGGCAAGACCCGCAAGGAACTGCTGGCGTGATTTCCGGCGAACCCTGCCCGCCAGGGCAGTGGGTGCATCAATGCACCTGCCGCTCTTGCGGGTAGGGTTCGCCACCTCGTCGTGTTGTTCATTACCCACCGCCCTTGCGGGCGGGGTTCGCCTTGATCCACCGCCCTTGCGGGCGGGGTTCGCCTTGGTCCACCACCCTTGCGGGCAGAGTTCGCCGGGATTCCCACTATGATCCGCTCCGTGTTTTCGCTCTGTGCCCTCTGCGTCTTCTGCGGTGAAACCTTCGCCGCTTCGCCCTCGCTTGGCAGCATTCAACCGTGCGGGGCGCAGCGCGGAACCGAAGCCGTGCTCACGTTCTCGGGCGCACGACTCGGTGATGCACAAGAAATACTCGTCTACTATCCCGGGATCACAGTCAAGAAAATCGAGACCGTGAACCCCAATGTTCTGAAAGTCACGGTCTCGATTGCCCCGGATTGCCGGCTTGGCGAACACGTCTTCCGCGTCCGCACAGCGAGTGGAGTCTCTGACCTGCGCTCCTTCTGGGTTGGAGCGCTACCAGTGGTGGAAGAAATCGAACCGAACAGCGAATTTGAAAAGCCCCAGCCGATTCCGCTCAATGTCACCGTTCACGGCATCGTGCAAAACGAAGACCAGGATTACTTCGTCGTCGAGTGCAAGAAGGGCCAGCGGCTGTCCGTCGAAATTGAAGCGATGCGACTCGGCGCCACGTTCTTCGACCCGTATGTCGCGATTCTCGATTCACGCCGATTTGAACTCGCCACCGGCGACGATTCGCCGCTCACACAGCAGGACGGCGGCTGTTCGGTCGTGATTCCTGCCGACGGCAAGTACATTATTCAAGTGCGCGAGAGTGCTTACGGGGGTAACGGTGCCTGCCAGTACCGCCTGCACATCGGCACGTTCCCACGACCCACGGCGGTTGTGCCTGCAGGCGGCAAGCCCGGCGAAGAACTCGAAGTGACCTTCCTCGGCGATCCGGCTGGCCCCATCAAGCAGAAAGTGAAACTCCCCGCTGACGATCTCAACGGCCACTGGCGGTTGCATTGCCAGACACCGGAGGGGATTCACCCGGCCGGCTTCCCGTTCCGAATCATCGACCTTCCCAACACCATCGAGAGCGGGAACAACAACGCCGTCGCGGGTGCCACTCCCGGCCCTGTTCCTGGTGCGTTCAACGGCGTGATTGCCAAGCCCGGCGAAGTGGACTTCTTCAAGTTCACCGCCAAGAAGGGGCAAGTGTTCGATGTCCGCTGTTATGCCCGGCAACTGGGCTCGCCGCTTGACCCGGTGCTAACAGTTGGGAACGCCACGGGAGCGGCACTCGCGGCCAACGACGATAATGGCGGACCGGACAGTTACCTGCGATTTGGCGTCCCGGCCGATGGTGATTACACGATCAATGTCCGCGATCACCTGAACAAGGGTGGGGCGGATTACTTCTATCGCGTCGAAGTCGTGCCCGTTCAGCCGATGGTGACGACCACCATTCCCAAGGTGGACGGCAACAACCCGGCGAACCAGGATCGGCAGACCATCAGCGTGCCCAAGGGCGGCCGATATGCCACTCTGATTATCGCCAATCGCGCCGACTTTGGCGGCCCGCTCAACATCGGGTTCGAGAAATTGCCAGCTGGCGTCACAGTCACCGCCGAGCAGATGGAACCGGGATTGAACATCATTCCGGTGGTACTCGATGCCAAGGCGGATGCGCTGGTCGCCGGCAATCTTTCAACCATCACAGCTACACACACCGACCCGAAAGCTCCGGTCCTCTCTCACTCAAGTTTCGATGCGGGATTTGTACTCGGGCAGCCGGGGCAGACCGTTTACTCCCGGCACACGTTCGATCGAACTGCCATCGCCGTCACTGAGCAAGCGCCCTACTCGATTGACGTGATCGAGCCCAAAGTGCCGCTGGTGCAAAACGGCTCCTTCAACCTGCGGATCGTCGCCAAGCGTGCGGAAGGCTTCAAGGGCGCCATCACGGTCTTCCCGCTCTGGACCCCTCCAGGGCTGGGCATTCAAGGCTCTGCTGTCATTCCCGAAGGCCAAACCGAGTGCCTCCTTCCCATGAATGCGGCCCCCAACGCCGCCGCGCGAAAATGGAAGACGGCCATCCACGCTGTTGCCGACGCTGGAAAGGGCCCCGTGTGGACGGCGAGCCAACTGTTCACTCTGGAAGTGACAGCACCGATTGTCACGCTCACAATGGAACGCCCCGCCGTTGAGCAGGGGCAGTCGACACAACTGTTCTGCAAGGTCGCGGTGAACGCGCCATTCGAGGGGAAAGCGAAAGTGCGGCTGGTTGGCCTTCCAGCCAAGGTCACGACACAAGAACTCGAATTAACGAAGGACACGAAGGAGTTGGCGTTCCCCATCGCCGCGGACAAGACGAGCCCGGCCGGTCAGCATGGCGGAGTGTTCGCGCAGGTTATCATCGAACGCGGCGGTGAACTGATCACGGGTAACACCGGCGGGACGGTTCTTCGCATCGACGTTCCACTGCCACCGAAGGTCGCCACAACTCCGAAGCCGACCCCAACACCAACGCCTACCCCGATGAACCCCGCGCAGCCTCCGAAACGCCTGACGCGACTCGAACAACTCCGCAAGGAAGCCGAAGAACGCGAAAAAACAGCGGCGGGCGGAGGTCAGCCCGCTCCCAAGAAGGAAGAGCCGAAGAAGCCGTGATACGATGGAGCGGGTACGCCCCACCGCACGGAGAGTGCCATGAGCGAGGAGCGGTTGGAAATCGCTGAGTTCCTCTACGCGAGTTTGCCCGCCGCACCAAGCGTGCTTTCGGAGGACGACTCCGAATTCCACGCAACGCTTCAGCGGCGCATGGAGGAAATGGAGAGCGACAAGGTCCAGGGCGTTCCAGCACAAGAGGTTCTGGAGCGACTCCGGAAGAAGTTCGCCAAATGAAACCGGTCATTCTGCACCCGGAGGCGGAGGCCGAGTTTGAACACGGGGCCGAGTACTACGAAGCCAACCGAACCAGATATGGAGAAGTGTTTCGCGGAGAAGTTGCCGAGGCCTTCATGCAAATTGCAAACACGCCGGGGGTGTCTCGCCGTACAAGGGAGGTCCGCTCCGGTGGCGGCTTATCAAGCGATTTGGCTTTGCCGTGTACTTCCTTGAACGCGACAACGCGATTTATGTCCTCGCCATCGCGAACCAACGCCGGAAAACGGATTACTGGCAGGACAGACTCGACGACGTGTGACGACTCACAAGTGGACCTTCCCTCACCACAAGCGCCGACCAGGTTACTGAAAACGCCGCTTGCCGAAAACCTGAACCAAGATCGACCCACCGCATGAGGCTCTTCAACATGCGTTTTGCTTACCTGCTTTCGCTCTGCGTTCTTGGCGCTCTCTGCGGTGAAACCGCATTTGCGCAACAGATCGCCGTTTACCCGCCCGACATCAACCTCGAAACGAGCCGCGACAAGCAGTCGTTTGTCGTGCAGCTCACGCAGCCCGACGGCATCACGCGCGATGTCACCGCGCAGTCGCAAATCAGCTTCGCCAATCCCTCGCTCGTGAAGCTCGATGGATTCACCGTCCTCCCCGTGGCCGATGGGGCCACCGAAATGACAGTGGCTTTCGGCGGGCAAACCGTCAAAGTGCCGGTGAAAGTGGTGAAGGCCAAAGAAGACCGGCCGATCTCGTTCAAGCAAGACGTGATGCCGGTCTTCATGCGAGCGGGTTGCAACGTCGGCGGCTGCCACGGTGCCGCTCGCGGAAAAGACGGCTTCCGGCTGTCGCTCTTCGGCTTCGACCCCGAAGGCGATCACTATCGGCTAACGCGAGAACTCAACGGTCGTCGCATCAACCTTGCACTGCCCTCCGAAAGTCTCCTGGTGGAAAAAGCACTCGGGAAAGTTCCACACACCGGCGGTGCGAAAATCAAGGAAGGCGATGAATACTATCAGGCACTCATCCGCTGGCTCGAAGCCGATGCTCCACTCGATCCGCCGACCATCGCGTTGCCCGTGAGCATGGAAGTCTTCCCGCCCTCTGCCGTGCTCGACGGCAAGGGCGAAAAGCAACGGATCGTGGTGCGGGCGAAGTATTCTGATGGCACCGACCGCGACGTGACCAGTCTGGCACTCTTCCTCAGCAACAACGACAACTCCGCCAAGATCGATGGTGACGGAACTGTGACCGGCGGCGATCGTGGCGAAGCGTTCGTGATGGCTCGCTTCCACACATTCACCATCGGCGTGCCGTTCATCACGCTGCCGAAGGGGCTGCAGTTCACCTGGACCAACCCGCCTGAAACGAACTACATCGATACGCTTGTCAACAACAAGCTGAAGAAACTCCGCATTGAACCCAGCGGCATTTGCGATGACGCGACCTTCGTGCGCCGCGTGTACCTTGACATCATCGGCATCCTGCCAACCCCGGAAGAACACGCCCGATTCATGGTGTCCACGCTTCCGAACAAGCGCGAACTCCTCGTGGATGAATTGCTCGACCGCAAGGAGTTCGCGGAGTTGTGGGTGCTCAAGTGGGCCGAGCTGCTCCAGATTCGCTCGTCGAATCAGGTCAGCTATAAGGCGATGTTGCTCTATTACGGCTGGCTGCAAGACAAGATCGCCCGCAACGTCCCTACCAACGAATGGGTGAGTGAACTGCTCGGTGCCAACGGCGGAACGTTCAAGAACCCACCCACGAACTACTATCAGCTCGAAACGGACATCCTGAAAGTGACGGAGAACGTCGCGCAGGTGTTCATGGGAATGCGAATTCAGTGTGCTCAGTGCCACAATCACCCGTTCGATCGATGGACGATGGACGATTACTACTCGTTCGCATCGTTCTTCACGCAGATCGGCCGCAAGGGCACCGATGACGCTCGTGAACTGGTGATCTTCAATAGCGGCGGCGGTGAGATCGGGCACCCGGTTCGTAAGCAGGCAATGCCGGCCAAGTTCCTCGGCGGTACCGCCCCCGCCGATGTCGCTGGGAAGGATCGCCGCGTGGTGCTCGCGAACTGGCTCGCCAGTCCCGACAACCCCTATTTCGCCAAGAACCTCTCGAACATTGTTTGGAATCACTTCTTCGGCCAGGGGATCATCGACCCGGTCGATGATGTGCGGATTTCCAACCCCGCCAGCAACCAGGAACTGCTCGACACGCTGGGGAAAAAGTTCACCGAGTACAAGTACGATTTCAAGAAGCTCGTGAAGGACATCTGCATCTCACAGACGTACCAGCGAAGCACGCAGCCAACCAAGACGAACGAATCCGATACGCGGAACTTTGCTCGCGGATCGATTCGCCGGATTCGTGCTGAAACGATGCTTGATGTCATCACCCAAGTGACCGACACGAAGAACAAGTTCCAGGGCTTACCGCTAGGCGCACGGGCCGTGCAGATCGCCGATGGCGGTGTGAGTACGTACTTCCTCACCACCTTCGGCCGTCCCACGCGGGAAACCGTCTGTTCGTGTGAGGTGCGTCTGGAACCGACACTCTCGCAAAGCCTCCACTTACTTAACGGCGGGACGGTGGAACCGAAGATCGCGCAGGGGAATCTCGTCGGCAAGATGCTTCAGGAGAAGAAGACCCCCGCGCAGATCATTGAGCACTTGTACATTCGCTGCTTGAGCCGGGCACCCAAGGCGGACGAACTGAAGACGCTGCTGGCCATCGTGGACGCGGCCAAGGACAAGAAACAGGCGCTCGATGACGTGTTCTGGGCCATCATGAACTCGCGTGAGTTCATGTTTAACCACTGATTGCTCTTGATTTCCCAGGGTGCGCTCACGTTGTTCGCGACCCTGGGCTGAGGAATACAACCCCTTCGGGGTACAGAGCAAAATCACCGAATCACGAGGCTTCCTGATATGCGGCAACTGGCTTTTCTCTCATCCGCCCTTCTGCTTCTCACCGGTGGGTCGCGCGTTCTCGCGGATGCGAAGAATCCCACCTACGACGATGACGTGATGCCCATCGTCAAGCAGTCGTGCATCAACTGCCACGGCAACGACAAGCAGAAAGGCGGGTTGAACCTCGCCACCTACGCCGCGATGAACCAGGGTGGTTCGTCGGGTGCAGTGGTGACCCCAGGCAAGCCGGACAAGTCGCGCATCTACACGCTCTCCGCGCACCTCGAAGAACCGAAGATGCCGCCAAGCGGCAACAAGATTGCCGACGCGTCCCTCGCCACACTCAAGCTGTGGATCGAGCAGGGCGCACGAGCAAACGCCGGCAGCAAGACCACCGTCACACCACAACCCCCCACCGACATCGGCCTGAAATCGATCGTGAAGGGCCGGCCCGAAGGTCCGCCCCCCATGCCGGTACTTGGTAAAGTGAAGCTCGACCCAATCGTGACCGCACGTCGGCCAGGGGCAATCCTGGCAATGGCAACGAGCCCGTGGGCGCCGCTCGTTGCCATCGGCGGGCAGAAGCAGGTGATTCTCTACAACACCGACACCGGGGCGCTCATCGGCTTCATTCCGTTTGAACACGGCCAGATCAACAGCATTCGGTTCTCGCGCAATGCCAAGTTCGTACTCGTCGCAGGTGGCCGTGGCGGGCAGGCGGGGAAAGCCGTGCTTTACAAGGTGGAAACGGGGGAGAAAGTCCTCGAAGTCGGTATCGAAAACGACGCAATCCTTTCTGCCGATATCTCCGCGGACCAGACGCAGATCGCGGTTGGCAGCCCGTCGAAGCTTGTGCGCATTTACTCTACAACCGATGGCAAAGTACTGCACGAAATCAAAAAGCACACCGACTGGGTCACGGCCGTTGAATACAGCCCCGATGGCGTGCTCTTGGCAACGGGTGACCGCAACGGCGGCTGTTTCGTATGGGAAGCGTTCACCGGCCGCGAATACTTCAGTCTCCGCGGACACACCGCGATGATCACCGACATCTCGTGGCGCGACGACTCCAACGTACTCGCCACGAGCAGCGAAGACACGACGGTCAAGCTCTGGGAAATGGAAAACGGCGGAAACATCAAGAACTGGGGCGCGCATGCTGGCGGCGCTGCGAGCGTGCGATTCACCCACGATAACAAGCTCGCCAGCACCGGCCGCGATAAAGTCACGAAGCTCTGGGACCAAAACGGGACCGCACTGAAGACATTTGAGCCGTTCCCGGATCTCGGGCTGAAGGTCGCGGTGACTCACGACAACGCCCGCGTTATTGGTGGCGACTGGTCGGGCGTGGTCAAGGAGTGGAACGCCGTCGATGCCAAGGTGGTCGCCACTCTCGACGCCAATCCGCCCCCCGCCGCCGAGCGGCTCAAAAAAGCGGAGGCCGCACTTGCGGCCGCACAGGCGAAAGTCACTCCCGCCCAAGCCGCATATGAAGCTGCCGTGCTGAAAGCCAAGCAAGCGACGGATGCGTACAACGCCACCGTTGCCAATATGAACAAGATCAACGCCGACCTCGCGGCCGCTCAGAAGGCCGTGACGACCTTCACGGCTACGGCCAACGCCGCCAAGCCGCTCATGGACGCCGCAAAAGCCGAAGTGGACAAGGGCACTCCACTCGCGGCGGCCGCAGCGAACAAGGCCGCGGCACTCGAAATTGTCGTGAACGCCGAAACCGTCGCGGCAAAAACGATCGCCGACGCTGCGGCGAAATCGCCGACGAACGCGGATCTTGCTGCCCTCTCCAAGAAGAAGGCCGAGGCCCTCACCGCTCTGACCAACGAATTGACCGCTGCGAAAAAGGCCGCAACCGACACCGCCACGGTGCTGAAGACTGCGACGGACAAGTTCACGGTGCAGTCCAAAGCCTACACCGACGCCATGACCATGCTGGCGGCGAATCAAAAGCAGGTCGCGACACTCACGCCAATGGTGAAGCCCGCCACGGACGCAGTGGCCCCGGCAAAGGCCGCGATGGACGCTGCCAACACGGCTGTCGCACCCGCAAAAGCCGCCCTCGACGCCGCCAACGCCGAACTTGCCACTGCCAAAGCGACGCTCGACCAACTGAAGGCCGCAGCTGCTCCACCCGCGCCCACTCCTGCTCCACCACCGAAGAAGTAAGCAGAAAAGCGAGTGGCGCGACGTAAGCCCGCCGAGTGTTCTCACCTGGCGGGCTTACGTCGGCTTACGTCGCGCCGCTCGCCGTGAATTGTTCGTCTTTTCTGTGCCTTTTGTCCCCTTTTGTCGTTATCCTGTTTTTATCGACCCTCCACCAAGCTTCGGGCTGCCGCCGGAGCCATCATGCCATTGATTCGCACTCTCTTTTCCGCAATCGCGCTTCTCGTCTTCACCTTCTCGGCCGCGGCCGATGAGAAAGTCGATTTTGGCCGCGACATTCGGCCCATTCTGTCCAACAAATGCTTCAAGTGTCACGGCCCCGCGGTGCAGAAAGCCAAGCTCCGGCTCGACGACCGCGACGCGGCCATCAAGAGCGGGGCCATCACACCAAGCAAACCGACTCAGAGCGAACTCCTGAAACGCGTCCTGCTACCAGACTCGGAAGACGGCCGCATGCCTCCTCCTGATGTCTTCGAGCAACTGACGCCTGAGCAGGTGGCGAAACTGAAAGCCTGGATTGAGCAAGGAGCCGAGTACACGCCGCACTGGGCCTTTGTCCATCCGCAGAGGCCGGCGCTTCCTCAACTCAAGATCGCCGTTTCCAATCCGATCGATACCTTCATTATCGCACGGCTTCAGAAAGAGGGGCTCAACCCTTCCGCACCCGCCGACAAGGCGACGCTCATTCGCCGCGTCACGCTCGATCTCACGGGACTTCTCCCCACGCCGAAGGAAGTTGAGGCCTTCCTGAATGACGATTCACCCAACGCCTACGAGAAAGTCGTCGATCGCTTGCTCGCCTCGCCACACTACGGTGAGCGGCAAGCACGGCACTGGCTCGATCTCGCCCGCTACGCCGACAGCAATGGCTACACCATCGACGGCCCGCGGCAAATCTGGCCCTATCGCGACTGGGTCATCAAGGCATTGAACGCGGACATGCCATTCGACCAGTTCACAATTGAGCAACTCGCGGGCGATCTCCTGCCCAACCCCACACTTGACCAGAAGATCGCAACCGGCTTCCACCGCAACACGTCATTCAACGAAGAGGGCGGGACCGATCCCGAACAGTTCCGTGTCGAACGCACGGTCGATCGCGCGAATACTACCGCCGCAGTGTGGCTCGGGCTCACGGCGGGGTGTGCACAGTGTCACGATCACAAGTACGATCCCTTCTCGCAGAAGGATTACTACAGGCTCTACGCCTTCTTCGATTCGTGCGACGAGCCGACGATGCCGATCGGCGGACGTCCGAACCTGGAGGAGACGATCGCAAAATTGAACCAGATGGAGTTCTACATTCAGAAGAACGGCGGCGACCGCGACGACATCGCCATCATTCGAGCTGAGATCAAACGCGTGCAGGGGAAGATCCCCACAACGCTAGCTATTCGCGAGCGGAAGACTCCGCGGCAGACTTTCGTGCAGATCCGCGGCGACTTCCTGCGTAGGGGCGATGAAGTCCAGCCCGGTTACCCCGCGGCGATCAGCACAACGAAGGAGACCAGGCCGTTAACGAGGCTCGACCTTGCGAAGTGGCTCGTCGGCGACAACAACCCACTCACCGCACGGGTGACGGTGAATCGCGAGTGGCAAAAATTCTTCGGCCGCGGGTTGGTTGAAACCGAAAACGACTTCGGCTATCAGGGGAGTTTCCCGACACATCCAGAACTGCTGGATTGGCTGGCGGTCGAGTGGGTGCACCCCGACAGCAAGGTCGGGGGCGCCTGGAGCATGAAGCGATTGCACCGACTCATCGTGACCTCCGCAACCTACAAACAATCCTCCACGATGCGTCGCGATCTCACGGATCGCGACCCCCGCAACTTGCTGCTGGGCCGGCAGAATCGTCTGCGTCTGGAAGCCGAGATAATCCGCGACGCATCGCTCTCCGCGAGCGGTCTGTTGAACCCGAAACTCGGCGGGCCGGGTGTCTTTCCGCCACAACCGCGCGAAGTGTTCCTCTTCACGCAAAGTAACCACCCGTGGGTGGAAAGTAGAGGGCCGGATCGCTATCGCCGCGGCATGTACACCTACATCTGGCGGCAGTCGCAACATCCACTCTTGGCCACGTTCGACGCTTCCGATGCTCAGGTCGCTTGCACCCGGCGCAACCGGAGCAACACTCCTCTTCAGGCCCTGCACCTGGCGAACGACCCGGTGTTTGTGGAGTTCGCCAACGCGCTTGGCACCCGCATTGAGGCGGAAGGCCCGTCAGATGATGTGGGGAAAATCGCGTATGCGTTCCGCGTGTGTTTCGCGCGAGAACCAACCACACAGGAAGCAGCGCGCGTGCAGGCTTATCTGAATGCGCGGCGAAAGACCGATGCGAAAACCGCCTGGGCAGCGGTGGCCCGCGTACTGATGAACCTGGATGAGTTCATTACGCGGGAGTAATTGGGAGGAACGGCATGTTTGCGTTCGTCTGTTTGTGTGGTTTCGTCCTCATTGCGTCCACCCCGCCGGACTCGCAGCCGAAATCCCCCGCCCCCGCTTCGAGCCCCAAGCCCGCGCCGGTTGTCCGCGAGTTCGCAGCGAAAGAGCCGCAACCGAAGCGCGTAACAGTCGCAGAAGTCATCAAGGGATTGATACTGGATGAATCGAAGATGCTTCTCCTTGATGAGCCACCTGGGAAGCTGAATGGTGTGCGTTGGGAGAAAGTGAAGCTGCCTGGTACCGAAGCGGTAGTAGACGTCGAGATCGAAACAGTACGGACGTTCGTACTCTCACCGACAGGCAAATATGACAAGAACGTGATCCTTTCGGCTGTGGTCACGAAGGTCACAATCACACCGCTGGTAGGCCGCAAGGATTAACGAGGCTCGCGATCATGACCCCACACGACTTTGACAACGCGTTGACACTCGCCCGCACACGGCGACATTTCTTCCACGATTGCGGCGTTGGCGTTGGTGCGATGGCGCTGGGTTCACTTCTGGCGCGCGATGCGGGCGCCGCAAAGGAACGCAACGACCCGCTTGCGCCCAAGAAGCCGCACTTTCCCGCCAAGGCGAAAGCGGTCATTTATCTCTTCATGGCCGGAGCGCCGAGCCAATTAGAACTATTCGAGCCAAAGCCTGAGCTGAACAAGCTCAGTGGTCAGAAGGTGCCCGAATCGTTCACGAAGGGAAAACGGTTCGCGTTCATCAAGGGCGACGCGAAGTTGCTTGGGTCGGTGCGCAAGTTCGAGAAGGTCGGTCAGTGCGGCATGGATATCAGCACGCTGTTGCCACACCACAAAGAAGTCGCCGATGAGCTTTGCTGGCTGCGGGGAATGAAAACGGATGTGTTTAACCACGGCCCTGCGAAGTGCTTCGTGAATACCGGCAGCCCGCAGTTTGGTCGGCCGAGCATGGGTGCGTGGCTCACATACGGGCTTGGCTCCGAAAGCGACAGCCTGCCGGGTTTCGTGGTGTTGCAATCTGGCCCGCGTGGTCCGCGTGGCGGCGCGGCACTTTATAGTTCGGGGTTTCTGCCGAGCGTGTATCAGGGTGTGCCCTTCCTCAAAGGACCGAACCCGATTCTCGACCTCGCCCCGCCAAAGGGAGTGGATGTCAAGAAGCAGGGCGAGTTCGTGGACGCGGTGAACGATCTCAACAAATTGCGACACGACGCGACCGGTGATCCGGAAATTCAGACTCGCATCGCCGCCTACGAAATGGCCTACCGGATGCAGACCAGCGCACCCGAGCTGATGGACCTGAGCAAGGAACCGCAAAAGATTCTCGACACCTATGGCGCGGTTCCAGGCAAGCCAAGCTTCGCGGCCAACTGCGTTCTCGCACGGCGGCTCGTCCAGCGGGGAGTGCGATTCATTCAGCTCTATCACACCGACTGGGATATGCACGGCGGCAGCCTCGACCTCAACAAGCCGCTCGACAGTATCTGCAAGGAAACCGACCAGCCTTGTGCAGCGCTCATCAAAGATCTCAAACGACTCGGCTTGCTCGATAGCACTATCGTGGTTTGGGGCGGCGAGTTTGGCCGCACACCAATGGGCGAGAGTCGCGAAACCATCGGTCGCGATCACCACATCGATGCCTACACCATGTGGATTGCCGGTGGTGGATTCAAACCGGGCTGCCTGTACGGCAAGTCCGACGAGATCGGTTACAACGTGGTTGAGGAAATGGTCCACGTCCACGATTTACAAGCCACCATCTTGAACCAGATGGGCATCGATCACACCAAGCTCACGTTCCGCTTCCAGGGCCGCGACTACCGCTTGACCGATGTGCATGGCAAAGTGGTGAAAGAGATCCTCGCATAGCAGAATGACGTCGCCACATTCTGCGTCACCGTGTCTACTGGTGCCCTCATGAACCGTCGCTCGTTTCTGGCTGATTCATTTCGCGGATTCTCGGGGCTGGCGCTGGCGGCCATGCTCCATCGCGACGGCTATTCCGCGGAGGGCAAGTGGACGCCGCCGGATGGCCGCCCGCACTTCGCTCCGAAGGCGAAGAGCGTGATCTGGCTCTTCATGAATGGCGGCGTGTCGCACATGGAGACCTTCGACCCGAAACCGATGCTGACGAAATACGCCGGGAAGACGATCGCAGAGACGCCATTCAAGGACGCACAGAACCCGGAGAAGTTGAAGCTTGCTCGCGTCACAGTCATCAACGACGCCAACGGCCAGCAGCGGAACAAGCTCTACCCGCTACAAGTCGGCTTCAAGAAGTACGGCAAGAGCGGCATCGAGTTCAGCGACTGGCTGCCACACACCGGCGAGTGTGCCGACGACATCGCGCTTATTCGCTCGATGTATACGACCGACGATAACCACGGCGCGCAAACGCAGTTCCATACCGGCCGGCACATGCTCGACGGCGAGTTCCCAACGCTCGGCGCGTGGGTGCACTATGGTCTTGGCACGCTCAACGAGAACCTGCCGCAATTCATCTCAATGGGCAATCGCGAATATTGGAACCTGAAAGACGGCCACTACCTCGGGCCCGCTCACGATGCGGTACCGCTCCGTGTTGATCCCGCTAACCCGCTCGATTACGGCAAACCGGAAGTGGCCGTGACCGCCGCGGAGCAGAAAGCGGGGTTTGAACTCTCTGGCAAGTTGAACAAGCTCCGAGAGAAGGAATATCCCAACGACGCGGCGCTCGACGCCCGCATCAAGAGCTACGAACTGGCATTCCGGATGCAGAAATCGTTGCCGGAGGTGCTGGACTTCGCAAAGGAAACCGAAGAAACCAAGAAGCTTTACGGTATCGACCGCGCGGAAACTCAAGCGTTCGGCCAGCAGTTGTTGGCGTCGCGGCGGCTGGTGGAGCGCGGAGTGCGGTTCATTCAAATTCAACACGGGGCTGGCGGTGCGGGCGTATGGGACGCTCACGGCGGGTTGAAAGCGAATCACTCGCGAAACTGCCTCGCGGTGGACAAACCCATCGGCGGGCTCCTGAAAGACCTGAAACGGACCGGTCTTCTGAAGGAAACGATTGTGGTATTCTGCACCGAATTTGGCCGCACGCCGGGCACGCAAGGTTCCGATGGCCGCGACCACCACATTTACGGCTTCTCGGTGTGGATGGCGGGCGGCGGACTCAAGGGTGGCATCGTTCACGGTGCAACCGACGAGATCGGTTTCCACGCGGTCGAGAACCGCCACTACGTCACCGATGTCCACGCGACCATCCTGCATCAACTCGGATTGGATTCGCGCAAACTGGAGATACCCGGCCGCAAGCGGCTCGATGTGGATCATGGGAGTGCGATCAAGGACATCATTGCGTGAGTTCCGGGAGCAGTGCAACGTAGTGGTCAGCCAGCCTGGCCTGGCCGTTTGGGTTCTTTGTGACAGGTTGCGGTATCACTGGAATCTTGATGCTGGGATCGGTTTCGTCTTCCGTCGTGTCCCCCGATACGCGTCACTGTTGAGCCGAGCGACGATTGTGGTGAAGTTCACCAAGCATTCGCCTATTGAGTTCCTCCACCCCATCGCTTACGCTTCGCATTCGCCGCTCCTTCCCTCTCGCTCTGGTGCTGCCGTGCTTCGTCTTTTCGCCTCTCTCTGGGCTTTCTGCTTCTGTGGTTCGTTCTCCTCGCTTCTTGCCGCAGAGAAGCCCAATGTCGTCCTCATTCTGATTGATGACCTCGGTCAGCGTGATCTGGGTTGTTACGGCAGCAAGTTTTACCACACACCGAACATTGACCAGATGGCCAAGGACGGCTTGCGATTCACTGATTTCTACGCGGCGTGTCCGGTCTGTTCGCCCACGCGCGCCAGCATCCTCACGGGCAAGTATCCTCCGCGCGTGGGTATCACCGACTGGCTCCCCGGTCGACCGGATCGCCCCGATCAGCGGCTCAACCGGCCAAAGCTCAACAACGAACTTGCGCTCAGCGAAGTCACCATTGCGAAGGCACTCAAGAAACATGGCTATGTCACTGCGAGCATCGGGAAATGGCACCTGGGGGGCAAAGGGTTCTTGCCAGAGGATCATGGCTTTGATGTGAACATTGGCGGCGACCATACCGGCACCACGCGCAGTTACTTCGCACCTTTTGAGAACAAGCAAGGAAAGATGCCGGGACTGGAAAAGGCTCCCGAAGGGGAATACCTCACCGACCGACTCGCGGCCGATGCCGAGAAGTTCATCGAGACGAATAAGGACAAGCCGTTCTTTCTGTATCTGCCGCACTACGCCGTCCACACTCCCCTGCGCGCCAAGAAGGAGATCATTGCGAAATACCCCGCCAAGCCCAAAGCGGGCAGCCAGAGCAATCCCGTTTACGCGGCGATGGTGGAGAGCATGGACGAAGCGGTTGGTCGCGTGCTGAAGAAGCTCGACGATCTGAAGCTCTCCGAAAACACGCTCGTCATCTTTACCAGCGACAATGGCGGACTTTCAACGACCGAAGGTGGCCCGACCGGCGCGACCTACAACGCGCCGCTTCGCGAAGGAAAAGGCTACCTGTATGAGGGCGGCGTTCGCGTGGCGTGCATCATGAAGTGGACCGGCAAGATCAAACCGGGCGTGGTGACGGATCAAGTCGCGTGCAGCATCGACTTTTACGACACAATTTTGGAAGCGACCGGCGCGCAGAGCGAATCGAAACGCGACGGGGTTTCGCTCATGCCAATCTTTCGGGATGAAAAACTCAATGGCCGCGCCATCTACTGGCACTACCCCCACTACGCCAACCAGGGATCGCGGCCGGGGGCAGCTGTCCGGTCCGGGGATTACAAACTCATCGAGTATTTCGAAGACGGCCGACAAGAACTCTACGACGTGAAGCGCGACGTCTCCGAGAACCGCAACCTGATTCTGGAGAAGCCGGCCATCGCCGAACAACTCGCGGTGGAGTTGCACAAGTGGCAGAAAGATGTCGGCGCGAAAATGCCCACTCCAAACCCCGATTACAAACCGAATCCACCCAACAAGGATGGCAAAATCACAATGCCCTGGCACACGGCGCTTGTGAAGGGCGTGCAGCTTCGCACCGAATCGCTGCCGAACAAGAGTACGCTTGGATTCTGGACGAATAAAGACGATTACGCCATCTTCGATTTCACCGTGACTCAGCCGGGTACATTCTCCGTGGAAGTGTTGCAAGGCTGTGGTAAAGGCAGTGGCGGCGCGGAGGTGGAACTCGCGTTTGGAGACGAAAAGCTCACGTTCACGGTGAAGGATACCGGCGGATTCCAGAACTTCGAGGCACGCGACATCGGCACAGTCAAGCTGGCGAAAGCTGGGATGCATACAGTCACGGTGAAAGCCAAAACAAAGCCCGGCGTGGCGGTGATGGACCTACGACAAATCGTCCTGAAACCCATGAAGTGAACAACTCACTGACCTGACGCGACAACCCCAACACAACGTTGGGGTTGTCTATATTTTGGTCGCCTGTTAAGCCTTTGCTTTGCCAATGTTCGCAATCCCCGCTGCGCACCGACGGATAGAACATGTCCCTTGTCCGATTCAGCGTTGTCATCCCTACACGCGAGCGTGCCGAGACTCTGCGGTTTGCACTGCAAACGTGCCTGGACCAGACGTTCGACGACTACGAAGTTATCGTTTCGGACAACTGCAGTTCTCCGGCGACGAAGGCCGTTGTGGATGAAGTGGCATCAACCCGGTTGCGTTATGTGCGCACAGCCGAACCCGTGGCGATGAGCAACAACTGGGAGTTTGGCGTTTCGCATGCGCGCGGTGAATATGTGACCGTGCTTGGCGACGACGACGGACTCCTTCCGCATGCGCTCGCGGAACTCGACCGCCTCGCTCGCGAATACAACGCGAAGGCCATTCGCTGGACGGAAGCCTATTACACCTGGCCCACAGTCGCTCTGCCTGGTCAGGGGAACTACCTTCGTGTTCCGCTGAATTGCGTGCTACGCGAGCAAAGTGGCGATGAAGTGATTCGCGCGGTCGCCGCGTTCCAGTCGCATTACGCCGAATTGCCCATGGTCTACAACTCGGTCACTCATCGCGACGTTCTGGACGATTTGCGCCTGCGGGTGGGCCGCGTCTTTCCACACCACATCCCGGACGTTTTCTCTGGGTTTGCCATCGCCCATCTGACGGGGCACTTCGTGTCCACCTCCGTGCCGATGAGCATTTCGGGACAATCGCGCGCCAGCAATGGCATCGCGACGCTCGGCGCCCAGCAGGAGTCGGAGATTGTCCGGTCGTTCCGTGCTCTCAACGCCAAGGACGGATTCGACCTCGATCCGAGGGTACCCGACCTGCCGGTGTTCCCCGAGGTGCAGGTCGCTGATGCGTTTCTTTGTGCCAAGCGGCTGGTATTCCCGGAACTGGACATAGCACTCGACCGACAAGCACTGACGAGAAAGTGTGTCCGGAGCGTGCGGCTGGTGGAAGCCGACTGGTCCGCGGCAATCGCGGTTATTCGCAATTCTCTTGCAGACACGCCCGAATTACAGGCCTGGTTCGATGTGGAATATGCCAACGCACCTTACCTACCGCCGCCGCCAGTTCAACTTCGCCCCAAGAGGCTGGGATTTGACGGCGAATTTCTGCATCTGGACGCCGCCGCATTTGGCGTGAGTGACGTTGCCCGGGCTGCCCTGCTCTGCGAACAGTTGTTGCATTACCGCGACCGGGCGATCGAGTACGCAATTGAGCCAACGTGATCGGCGTACCATTGAGACATGCTCGCCCATGCTTCTTCAAGCAACGCGTTGCAGGTACGCCGAAGGCCAGTAGGTCACGTGCTGGCTAATCTTGCCTTCGTTGAACAGAAAGCCCGGTTCCTTCAGGACGAAATGCGGATTGGCGGCGGCGAATTCCCGCGCGGCCTCGGAGGGATTGTCCCACTCCCAGCCCGGCTTCGATCCCGGCCGACCGGCCAACGCGGACATGATGCCATCGGTGGCCACGATGTACGAACCGGGACCAACCAGAGGCGCATAGAGGTCGAGTTCCGCACGAACGTGTGCCTTCGTGTGGCACGAATCGAGGAGTACCAGTACTCGCTCACCGGATCGAATCAGGTTCTTCACGCTGGCAACCGTCGCGGGGTCGGTCGAGCTTCCTTCGATGAGCGTGATGGAACCGGCCAGCGGGTGCGCTTCAATCGCCTGACGGTTGTGTCGTCGAATCTCGATGTCCACACCGATGACCCGCCCACGATCCATCGCCTTGCACAGGCTGGCGTAGTAGATCAGCGATCCACCGTGCGCGACCCCCGTTTCCAGAATAACATCCGGCTTCACGCGATAAATCACTTCCTGAATACGGATCAGGTCTTCCGGCAGTTGAATGACTGGACGACCGAGCCAGGTAAAGCCATAGCTGTATTTCTGTGTCCAGCCGACGGTCAACCACTGCTCGCTGATGAGCCGGAAGGCTTCGGGCGAGTCGAGTGGGAGTTCGCGAATCCCCGTGTCAGTCTCGTGCGTGACGGTCCGGGCATTCGTGTCGATGGTCAGGCGCATTTGCGGACTCCTTCGCTCGTTGTTCCTCTCCACCACCCCACGGTTTCGCAGAGGCCGGTGATCAGGTCAATGCGGGGGCGCCAGCCGAGTTCCTCGTGCAGACGCTGCACGTCCGCCACGAGGATCGGCGGTTCGCTTGTGGGAGTGTCGCGTTCGCCAAGGCGAATCAAGTCCGGCCGACCGCAACTCCGCGCGACACATTCAATCAGCTCCCGCACCGCGATCGGGCGGCCAGAACCGATGTTCACGGGACCCGTCAGACGGCTTTGCAAGAGCGAGACAAGTGCACTGGCCACGTCGCTGACATGGAGGAAATCGCGAATCTGCGTACCGGATGTGCAGGCAGCGGAAACGCCAGCCAGCAATGAGCGTGCAACAGACGGAACGAGCCGGACCGGCGATTCGCGTGGACCGTACATCCAGAACAACCGCGCCCACGCAATGTCGATTTCTCGTTCGCGGCTGAACATCTCTGCCCACTGTGCGAGCGCGAGCTTACACCGGCCGTAGGTCGTATGTGGGCGCGCGGGTGTGTTCGTTTCGTGGCACACGCCACCCACGGTCCAGTCGTACTCCGCACACGAACCGGTCAGGACGGCTCGCTTCCCGCCACATCGTGCGAATGTCAGGAGCAGTTGCTTCGAGGCTTCAACCCAACGGTGATTGTCCGGCGAGGTCCAGTAGATGCCCGGCGTCGCGATCCACGCCAGATGAAGCAAGTGCGTCGGGCGAACCTCTTCGATCAGACGAATGGTGTCCGCTGGGTTTAGAAGGTCGCAAGTGCGGAACTGGACCCCTGACGGTACTTGTTCGCGGCAGTTTCGCGCTGTCGCATGTACCTCGAAGTATTCGCGGGCAGCACGCACGGCTGGTTCGCCAATGAAGCCCGTTGCTCCGGTGATGAGGAGTCGCGTCATAGCGGCAGGTCCGGGAACGACAGATCGCGAACCGCGATTACTCGGTTCTCGTGGGGTGGCCATTCAATGCCGAGTGTCGGATCGTTCCACCGCGCACCGCGCGCAGCCTCCGGCACATAGAAGGCCGACATCTGGTAGAACAGTTCGGTGCCGTCAACGAGCGTCTGAAAGCCGTGCGCATAGCCCCCGGGAATGTAAACGGCCTTGCGGTTGGCGGCAGTGATCTCCACGGCGATCCACTTCCGGTAGGTTGGCGAATCGGGCCGCGCATCTGCAACCACGTCGTAGGCAGCACCCGCCGTGCATCGAACAAGCTTCACTTCTTCGTGTGGCGCAGACTGCCAGTGCATTCCCCGCAGCGTCCCCACCCGTGTGTTGAACGACACGTTGCACTGCATCCAGTTGGTACAGAGTCCGTGTGCGGCGAACTCCTCGCGGCAATACGTTCGCGCGAACAGCCCGCGATCATCGCCCTTCGGCTCGACCTCGATTACGAATACGCCCGGTAATGCGGTCGGAGTGAAACGCATGGTGCGAAAACCTCGCCGCTACGGGCGACAGAAAATACGTGGCCACAGATGAACGCAGAGATACGCAGATTAAGACAGAAGACAGATCAGAAGAATTTGGACAGGATTACAGGATCAACACGATTCGGAATTTCAATCCTGTAATCCTGTCTCGACTCTCTTCTGTCTTTAATCTGTGTTTATCCGCGTCATCTGCGGCTCCTATTCTTTTCCTCTTCATGCCACGCGTGGAAGCGGGACGGGCACGATGAACTTCCCTCCGCGTTTGCTGTATTCCGCCTGCTGCCGCAGGATTTCCTCCGCGAAGTTCCAGGTGAGCAGCAGCGTGTAATCCGGCATCTCTTCGAGCAATTTGTCGGGCGAGTAAATCTTCAATTGGGTGCCGGGCGTGAACTTGCCTTGCTTGACGGTGCTGCGGTCTACCACAAAATCGAGCGTTTCCGAGCCAATACCGCAGAAATTCAGAAGCGTGCTGCCTTTCGCAGAAGCACCGTACGCCGCGATTCGTTTTCCTCTGGCCTTGAGTTGCGCGAGCAGTGTGAGAAGCCCGCGTTTGATCTCGGCGACGCGTTCGGCGAATGCGCGATAGGGCTCAAGCGTCCCCACTCCCCATGCTGCCTCTTCCGCCAGGAGACGAGTTACGCGAGCCGACACTGCAGCGACGCTCTCCTGCGGCGACGCATACAGCCTCAAGGAACCTCCGTGAATCGGCACGCGAACCACATCCCGAATCACCAGTCCGTGTCGCCGGAAGCATTTGTCGAGGGCGGTCAGCGAGAAGTAGCAGAGGTGTTCGTGGTAGATGGTGTCGAATTCGCAGTGATCGAGCATGTCTTTGACGTAAGGTGCTTCGATCACCGCGACGCCAGTTGGTTTCAGGAGAGTGCGAATGCCGGCCACAAAACCGTTGAGGTCGGGGACGTGTGCCAGCACGTTGTGCGCGTGGAAGACATCCGCTCGCAGTCCTTCACTCACCAACTGCGCGGCGGATTCGCGGCCAAAGAAGTCTTCGCGCGTTGGAATCCCATGTTGCTCGATGGCCACGCGAGCGACATTGCGCGCCGGCTCGATCCCGAGGACAGGCACGCCTGCCGCGGCATAGTTTTTCAGCAGGTAGCCGTCGTTGCTCGCGGCTTCGACCACGAGACTGTGCGTATGAAGTTTCTCGTCCCGGATCAGTTCTTGTGCCAGTTCCGTTGCGTGTCGTAGCATGGTCTCCGAGAACGACGAGAAGTAGACGTAATCGCGGAACAGGTCATCCGGCGGAACTTCCTCGGTAATCTGCACTAGCGAGCAGTGAGGGCAGACCGCGAGATCGAGCGGAAAGGTCGGCTCGGGAGCAGAGAGTTCGTGCGCGTCGCGAAGCGCATTAGCCAGGGGAGTATTGCCGAGCGAAAGTACCGGTGCGAGCGGGGCACACCCACACGACCGACAGACAGGCGTGGTCACGCGGCCGCCCTCAGTTCCAGGAATTTGGAATACCACGGAATCGTGCGCTGAAGCCCCTCTTCAAGAGTGAAAAGCGGCCGCCAGCCGAGCCGGTCGCGGGCCTTCGCAGCCGAGAGACTTTGATGCTTGATCTCGTGGCTCGCCTCGTTCCGCACGTCAGGCGTGAGGCGTGAGCCCATCAGAGCGAGCAGCTTGTGTACCAGATCGAGGACACTCACCTGAATCTCATTGGAGAAGTTGAAGGCTTCGCCGCGCAGTGAGGGATCAGCCGCCAGTTTCTCCGCCAGGAGCAGATACGCGGCGGCGCCATCCTCGACGTAGAAGTAATCGCGAATATGCGTGCCATCCGAGCGGATGACGGGTCGCTCGCCGCGAAGAACAGAACGGATCGTCCCTGGTACGATGCGGTTCCAGTTCAGGTCGCCCGGACCGTAGAAGTTTCCGCAGCGTGTGATCGCGATGGGTAAGCCGTAGGTGGTTGCGTAAGCTTGCGCGATCAGGTCCGCGCAGGACTTGCTCACGTCGTAGGGATGGCGACCGCAAAGCGGCGTCGATTCGTCGTAGGGCAATTTTTCCGCTTCGCCATATGCCTTGTCTGAAGAGGCAAGCACGATTTGCTTCACGCGCGGACTGCGCCGGCAGGCTTCGAGCAGCGCCCAGGTGCCGGCAATGTTGCTCTCGAAGGTCGCGACGGGATTGCGGTTGGCCACCGGCACAATAGTTTGTGCCGCGAGGTGAATCACCGTATCGATTTCGTACTCGCCGCAAACGCGTTCGAGCAATGTCTGATCGCAGACGTCCCCGCGAACAGTCTTCACCTGCTGGAGCAAGCCTCCGCGAACGAACTCACTTTCGGGAACCCAGTCGCGGACGAGACACACGACATCGGCTTGCGCGCGAAGCAATCGACGAACGACCCAACCGCCCACGAGGCCCGTACCGCCAGTCACGAGCGTCGGCCGATCCTGCCAGAACCCGCTCATGCAGCCCTCCACGGCGCGCGGCCTTCCTGCCAGAGTGCTTCAAGCTGCCGCTTGTCTCGAAGCGTATCCATGCACTGCCAGAACTTGTCATGCCGATAGGCCGCGAGTTGCTTTTCCTGCACCAGTCGAGGGAGCACGTCGTTTTCGAAACTGTCGCTATCGCCGCCAATGTAATCGAGAACTTGCGGTTCCAGCACGAAGAACCCGCCGTTGATCCAGCCTTCGCCGGTTTGCGGTTTCTCTGTAAACGCCTGGACGAGGTCGCCATCGAACTCCAGCCCGCCAAATCGGGCGGGCGGCCGAACGGCGGTGACAGTGGCAAGCTTGCCGGTGGAGCGATGGAAGCGAAGGAGAGTATGCAAGTCCACGTCGCTCACGCCATCGCCGTAGGTGAGCATGAAGGTCTCGTCGCGGACCCAGTCGGCGACGCGTTTCACGCGGCCGCCGGTGTTCGTGTCGAGCCCCGTATCGATGAGGTGAACGGTCCAGTCCACGCCGGCCTGTTCGTGTTGTGTGACATCGCCGCGGGCAAGGTTCACCGAGAGACTGCCGATGAACCGTGTGTATTCGACGAAGAACCGTTTAATCACTTCGCTCTTGTAGCCCAGCGCGACCACAAACTCGGTCACCCAATGGGCGGCGTAGTGACTCATGATGTGCCAGAGAATGGGCCGACCGCCGATCTCAACCATCGGTTTGGGCCGCACTTCTGTCTCTTCGGCAAGTCGGGTGCCGAGTCCCCCGGCAAGGATAACCGCGCGCATGGAGTGTCCGCCATCCGTGACGGAGAGTGTATTCGACTGCGACAATCGCGGAACTTTACCCCGTTTACCGCGACCCTCGCAAGGCGACTTTCATCGGGGGGTCCTCTTGCGGTTCACCGCTGCTTGTGAATGATGATGAATATCCCGCTCGTTCACTGGAGAAGCCGCCGATGCGCCGGTACGTGCTCTTGTTCGCCCTGTTGTTCGTCCCCACACCGCTGAATGCGGCAGAGTTCGACCCTCAAGTCATTGACGATGTCGTCGAGAAGGCGATGAACGACGCCAGCGTGCCGGGGGCTGCTGTGGTCATCGTGAAAAATGGCGAAGTGATTTACCTGAAGGGCTTCGGCGTTCGTGAAAAGGGAAAGTCCGAGAAAGTGACGCCCGACACGGTGTTCCCGATTGCGTCGTGTACGAAAGCATTCACGGCAACGGCTGTCGCCATGCTCGCCGACGAGAACAAGCTGAAATGGGACGACAAGGTACGCGATCACCTGGAGTACTTCCGCCTCTCTGACGAACTGGCGGACCGGGATGTTACGCTCCGCGATCTGCTCTGTCACCGCACCGGTATGCCGCGCCACGACATGCTCTGGGCCGGCCTTTCGACCAACGGCGAGGATGTCATCCGGCGGTGGGGAAGAGGGACTCCCTCCACCTCGTTCCGCTCGAAGTGGGAATACTCAAACGTGCCGTTTACAACGGCCGGCGTGATCGCGGGGAAAATCGAAAAGAGCGACTGGGCCAGCGTCATCAAAACTCGCCTCTTCAAGCCGCTGGGCATGAAACGGAGCAGTTGCACCTGGAAAGAAGGCACGGCGCAAGCCGACCACGCCACGCCGCACTACTACGGTTTCAACAAGTCGATCAGCCCAATCAAGTGGGACGAGATCGACCACGCGGGCGGTGCGGGGTGCATCAATAGCAACGCTCGTGACCTCGCGGCGTGGTTGCAATTTCAGCTCGCGGGTGGCAAGTACGATGGCAAGCGGCTCCTCACTGAAAAGACACTCGCTGAAACGCACTCGCCGCAGATGCTCGTCAAGCCAGAAGGGACGTTCGCGACTTACTTTCCCCCAAAGGTCACACACTTCACCACGTATGGCCTCGGCTGGTTCGTCCACGATTATCGCGGCTTCATGTGCGTGTCGCACGGCGGCACACTGACCGGTTTCCGCGCGCAGTGTATGCTCGTGCCGGAGAAGAACATTGGCGTGTTTGTGCTTTGCAATCTGCGGCCGTCGTACTTCTGCGAAACCGTGGCCAAGACTGCTCTGGATACCCTGCTCGGCTTGCCGTCAGAAGACTGGATCAAGTTCCACAAGGCGCAGCTCACGCTTCACGACTTCAATACGGCGCTCAGTAAGAAGAAACGCGAAAGCGCGCGCAAGCTGAACACGAAACCGAGTCTCGCCTTGAAGGATTACGCCGGTGCCTACGAGGAACGGGCGTATGGCCGGGCCGAAGTTGTGTTCGAAGACGACAAACTGCTCGTCCGTTGGGGCCAGTTCACCTTCCGACTCGAACACTATCACTACGACACTTTCACGGCGATTCCGGTCGAACCGAAAGACGAGCTGATCTCATTCGACCGCAGCACCTTCGAGGTGCAATTCCATCTCGGCACGAACGGCGAAGTTCGCGGAATGACATTCCTGGAACAGGGCTTTCGACGCGCGAAGAAGTAGTCCGTCGAAACATGTTACTCTGGTGATTGGAGATGCAATATGCCGCTGCACGACTGGAGCGATGATCGTGGTTGGGACAGTCTCCACATCGTTTGGCAAGCGCAACTGCTGGACTGGATTCAACCACGTCTGCCGGAAGGCTACCGCGCGTACCTGGGCGCGGTGCCCGCACTCACGGTCGATACACCGAATGGACGTCCAGACCTGAACGTGAGAAACTGGGCTGTACCCGCGTCTCCCCCTCCGATTCCGCCTGCGGCTGCCGCAGACAGCACGATTGAACCCGATGCGGAAGCCGTCGTGACGCTCAGCCTCGACCCCCTCCGCGCGATCCACATTGATGCACACGGGGGTCTCGTTGCTGCGGTCGAACTTGTGTCTCCGCGGAATAAGGACAGGCCCGAAGTACGCGAACGGTACACCTTGCGCTACCTGGGTTACGTTCACAACGCGGTCCACCTATTACTCGTCGATGTCCTGCCGCAGCCAATCGGGTTTTCGTTCGCGGATGTACTGGCTGCGGAACTCGGTATCGAGCAACCGCTCTGCCCCGTGCCGTTCGCGGTCAGCTACCGTGTCGGTGAACCAGTGCCGGAGGGTACTCTCGTCGCACGATGGGTTCGCCCCTTCCACATCGGCGATCCGTTGCCCACCATTCCGCTCGCTCTCAACGTCCACCGGTCGATTATCATCGACCTGGAGCATACCTACCGCGAAGCCGCCCGACGCGTGTACTTGGATTGACGGTTTGCGTGGGTTGTCCGTGGTATGATGCTCCCGGAGGTACTCCATGCCAATTCACGACTGGACACGTGTTTCTCACGGAACGTGGCACGCGTTTCATTTGAGCTGGATTTCGGAGATTCAAGAATCGCTGAATGATGGCCTGCTGCCGCCGAGGTACTACGCCCAGGCCGAGCAGATCGCTGGCCCGCTGGGTCCGGATGTGCTCACGCTCCAGGAGCCAGATACTCCTCCAGCCAACGGAAAACCCGCGGCCAGTTCGGACGATGGCGAGGGTGGCGTTGCAATTGCAACAGCTCCGCCGCGAATGCGATTGACCGCGGAAGCGGAGATGAATGATTACATCCTCAAGCGGCGGACGATTGTCATTCGGCACAATAGTGGCGACCGGATCGTGGCATTGTTGGAAATCGTTTCTCCCGGCAACAAGTCCGCTCAGCATGCGATCGATTCGTTTATCGAAAAGGCCCAAGAAGCTCTGTACCGCGGCTACCATCTCCTGATTGTCGATCTCTTTCCGCCCGGTCCACGCGATCCAAACGGCATTCACGCGGCAATCTGGAGCGGGTTCAGTGACGAACCCTTCGTCCTCCCGCCTGACGAGCCGCTGACTCTCGTGGCGTATTCCGCCGGGCAACGCAAGAAGGCGTACATTGAGCCGACCGCCGTCGGACGTCTCCTCATCGACATGCCGCTGTTTCTCACTCCCGAGAGATACGTGAACGTGCCGTTGGAAGAGACGTACCTGGCGGCGTTCCGCGGTGTTCCGCGAAAGTGGAAGGCGGTTCTCGAAGCGTCTTCTCCGCCATAATCTGCCTGGGATTCTCCCTTGCGAACCTCCGAACCGGCCTGTTGCATGAACTGAATCGTCTGTGCCGAAGATCGTTACGACCATACCGTGAAGCGAGCGATTATCTGACCTTCCGGCGACAGATGTATTTCTTTTTTGGGCTCCATGCTCTACCCTTTCAGTAGTGCCTGTTTAAGCCTCCCGTGGAATTTCGAGCCGATCCGTGCGGCTGTGCTGCGCGTCCGGTACGATTCGGGTTTTGCGTTCAGCACACCTGCTCTTTAGCGCCGCATCCAAAACGAAACGCGACGGTGATCGGCTCACAACTGTCGTATCCCGCCCATGAGAGCTATCGGCAAGTACACCGTTGTGCGCGAGCTTGGCCGTGGAGGCATGGGCGTCGTGCTTGAAGGGTTCGATCCGACTCTGAACCGGCCGGTTGCCATCAAGTTGTTGCTCACTCAGAGTGACCCCGCGCATTTCCTGCGCGAAGCACAAGCCGCCGCCGGTGTCAGTGACCCGAACTGCATTACCGTCTTCGACACCGGGACACACGATGGCTACCCGTTTCTGGTCATGGAATTGGTCAACGGAGCGACCGCAGCGCAACTGATGGCGCGCAGTGGACCAATTCCGTGGAAGAAAGCCACTCGGCTCATCGCCGCCGCGGCGCGCGGACTGATGGCCGTGCATGCACTGAACCTCGTTCACCGCGACATCAAGCCCTCCAATCTGCTCATCACGAAGTCTGGCGTGGTCAAAGTTGCCGACTTTGGCCTCGCCACGTCCGCCGCTCGCACCGTCACTTCCCTGGCAGGAGACGGCGTTGTCGGTACGCCACACTACATGAGCCCCGAGCAGTGCATGAGCGAACCGGTGGACGCTCGCACCGACGTGTACGCACTTGGCGCCGCATACTTCCATCTGCTCACAGGCCAACCGCCGTTCGTTGCCACGCACGACCTCCAGGTGATGTTCGCGCACTGTAACAACCTGGTGCCAGACCCGCGCCAGCGTGTCGAGGGCCTGCCCGACAGCTGCGCGGAGATTATCTTCAAAGCACTGGCGAAGAAGCCCGCCGACCGCTACCAGACAATGAGCGAGATGCTCAGCGCCCTACTGTCCGTCTTGAAAACCGATGGCAAGCATGTTGCAGCGGACCTCAGCGGTGAGCATCCTCCCCTGGACATTCCGCTCGAAGACGGATCGGGGGACACAGTTCCGACGCTCGCGACGACCCCTCCACAGTCCGCGAACTCCACGTCCTCACATTCATTCCGCACTCGGCGTCTGTCGCGTCGGGCGCTTCTCCTGGCCAGTTCCGGCGTGCTCGCTCTGCTGGCGGCAGTCTGCTACGGTGTGACGCACTCCAGGCGTGGAAGCGAACATGGCCAGCGAGAGGAACCCCCGGCTGTCCATGATGAACCCGCACTCGCTCCACTTAGCGAGCATGCCCTTCCTCTCCCCGTCGCGATCACGGCGATGGCGATCTCCGCGGATGGCCGGTTGCTGGCTATCGCGACAGGGGAACCTGGAAAGAGTGGCGGAGTCCATCTGTTCGAACGGCAGGCAAACGAGTTCAAGGAAAAATGGTTGAAGTGGCCGGACGCGCTCTGCTGGGCCGTCGCATTTTCGCCAACCGACCCATGGATTGCGGTCGCCAAGCAGCCAGCCGCACTGGTGAAGGCATGGGACAACGCCACGTCGTCCTGGCTTCTGGTTCCGAGTGAGACGCCCCACACCGTGGAGGTGTGGGACATGAGCGCGAACAAGTCCGTCGAATTCGCTGGTACTCAGAAGATCGGCGGCCGAATCCGCGCGATGGCGTTCGCACCAGCCGGCCGACACCTCGCAGTCGGCATCCAGTTCTGGGGTCGATCGTCGCAAACAATGGCCCGCATGTGGGAAACGAGTGGGAAGCGGACCTACCGTGACTTCACAACGAGCGCGTCAATGGTGGAGCACGTGCGAAGCATTGCGTATTCGGCAGACGGGCGCTGGTTGGTAGCAGCGGATGAAGCTCCCGCGGGCGGACAGGCGCAATGTACCGTCTGGGAGGCGGCGAACGGGAATCAACAGTGGAACCGAACGCTCGCGCGCAATGTTCTGGCCAGCGCGGCGTTCGCTAGTGCAGCCCCGATTCTTGCTATCACCGAACAAGACGCCGTGCGTTGCTACACCGTCCCGAAGTTCGAACCCTTCGGCGCGGAAGTACCGACGGCAAGGGAAGCGGATACGCTCGCGCTTTCGCCCAATGGCCAGATCGTGGCAATCAAACTCGGCGGCCGCATTCAGTTACACAGCACGAAAACCGGCAAAGAGCTACACGCCTTCCCCACAACAAGTAGCGCATCTACGCTCGTTTTCACTCCCGATGGGAAGAATCTCATTAGCGGCCACACGGACAACTTCGTGCGCATCTGGGTGATTCCGGAGAACCTTTGAGCGAAGTGGAGTCACGATGTCCCCGTCCGAAACCGAACCGCTGGCCGGAATTCGACTCGACCAGCTCTCCACGCACGTGGCAACGCTGGAGGATGCCCAGCAGTTTCTGTTTCGCTATGGAAACGCGATCCGCAAGTATGTCACCGCTGTCCTCCGCGATACGGTTGCCGCCGAGGAAGTCATGCAGGAATTGATCCTCGCGTTCCTGCGCCGCGGGGGAGCGCAAACGTGGCCGGGCAAGGGTCGTTTCCGCGACTACCTCAAGACGGCAGCCCGCAACGCGGCCATCACGCACCTGCGTAAGCAGGGTCGGCAACCCGCGGCTCTCGATCTCGATATTCATGCCGATCCCCACAGCACCGAGGAGGCCGCCGACCGTGCCCTGACGAGTGAGTGGCAGCGGTGTGTCCTCGATCGCGTGTGGCGGGAACTGGAATCGCACGAGCGCCGATCACCGGGCAACCTCTGTTACACCGCTCTGCAGGTCTTCACCGAGTTCCGGGACGAAGACTCACCCAAGCAAGCAGAAATTGCCAGTACGAGAGCGAAGCACACTCTCACCCCGGAAGCCTTCCGTAAGCAGGTGAGTCGCGCTCGCCGACTGATGGCGGAGTTCATCTTGCACGAGGTGGCCCGGAGCATCGCAGCGGCCACCGCCGACGATGTGGAAGGTGAACTCGTGGAACTGGGTCTCTGGCCCTATGTGGCGGACTACCTGCCCGATGACTGGCGTTCACGCTTCTTTGGCCGGTAAGGCGGACCGAATGTTTGGATTACTTCTTGGTCTGCGGGGCTGGATTTGGGCAGAGTCTTTGGTCATCGAAAACCCTGCGTAATCATTCTCGTTGCCAGGGTTTCATTCGTTGGTCTTTATCAATTGTACCTGGCGGATTCTGTCCCGATTTCGACCCAAGGAGGGCAAACAAACCGTAACTGGCAAGTCCGAGCAGGACGAGGGTCATCACAGCAATCCCCAGGATTGTGAGCAAACGGTTATGGGTTCCCGATTCCGATGGCGACTCGTCCGATTGCCGTTGTTTCGACGCGTCTGATCGCCGGGCACGGGAAAGGGGTTTGGCAACCTGGGATGTTTGGCTCGATCTTTGTGGAGGCGGAGGCGGCGGTTGAGGCGCTTGTGGTTTCACGATGACCGACCGCGGATTGTTCACCGTCGATCCCGTCACAACTGACGATTGTTCGCTGAGTTTCGTCGCTTTCGGCGTCGCTTTCGACGCAGTTGGAGGGCGCACTCCAGAAGACGTTGTGGGTTGTGGGGAGGAAGGGTTGGCAAGAAGCTGTTGCCCCGGGGTACTACCGACCACCACGGCGCGGACTCCTTGAGCGCTTTTGCGCACAAATGCGCGGGCTGCCCACAGTTCGAGTTGTTCAGCGAACGCAGCGCCCGTTGCGTACCGGTCCTTCGCCTCCTTGCTCAACGCTTTTAGCACGATGGCATCCAGCTCCGCGTCCAGTCCGGCTCGATATTTCGATGGCGGTTCAGGCGGATCTTGGACAATCTGCCGAAGGAGTTCCCACACCCCATCGCCGATAAAAGGGGGCCGACCTGTCAGGAGGTGATAGAGCACAGCCGCAGCGCTGTAGAGATCGGAAGGATGGCCCGTCCCGATAATGTCCCCTTTCGCCTGCTCCGGGGACATGTATGCGGGTGTCCCCAACACAGTACCCGCCTGCGTCCGAGTCGCGTCCGTTGTGTGGCAGACTGCGAGGCCAAAATCCATGAGGTATAAGCCGTCCTTCTGATTGTCTGGGACCATCATGTTGGCGGGCTTCACATCACGATGCACGATGGACCACTGGGAGTAGATATCGTGCAAAGTTCGGATGAGCTTTACCGCCAGCTGGACAGCGGCAACTGGATCGCTCATCCCCCCGGGAGGGATCAACTCTTTGACTGTCTTGCCCTTCACAAACGCCAAGACGATGTACTGTTGGTTGCCCACTTCGCCGATATCCAGAACAGCGGGCACATGCGCATGATCGACGGTGCACAGAACCTTCCCCTCATCACGAAAGCGCCGGACGGCGTCAGGAGTTTTCAGAGCATCTTCCAGTAGTATCTTGATCGCCACCGGCTTGCGGCTCAATCGCGTATCGAACGCCCGGTATACCACCCCGAATGCACCATTCCCCAGTTCCTTATCGACCTCGTAACGGTCGCCGAGGATTGCACCGGGGCCAATACCAGTCGTGGTAGCTGCCTCGCTCTTTCGGCTCCAGTCTTGCGTACTCTGGTGGGACGCGGGCTTGACGGTCGTCCGCTCGTGGGAGACAGGCCGCCGACAGTGTGGGCATGCGAGCGTGGCCGCCGACCTGTCGGACGGGAGCTTGAAGTTTTGCCCGCAGTGATCGCAGCGGAAGTCGGCGGCCATATCGCGTCTCCGGTCATTCATTCAGAGAGTTTTGCCTTGTCCATCAGGTAACCGGCAATCCATGCATACTGGCCCTTCTGATAGAATGATACCCTCTTCTCACTCAATTGCGCTTCCACGAATATCACCTGGATGATCTTGGCGGCGGCTTGGAGTTCTTCCGGAGTAAAAACCTTCTGGACCCGCGTCAGCTCCTTGGTCCCCGCTGCCTTCATCGCCGGGTCAGTCAGGACCGCCAGTGCTTTCTCGCGCGCCTCGTCTGGTTTCAATTTGGCAAGGGAGGCGAACTTCTCGACATCGGCTGCGCTGATGTCGACGTTGGTTTCCGCTCCGCTTCCGGGGTGAGTGAATGTCGCAAGCGCCCACGCCGCCCCACCAATGATTTGAATACGAGTCAACTTCGCAAAACCTTCCGCTTTCGAAACGTGCTCTTTGAGAGGTTTGGTGAGGATGGTGTCTTTCTGCGCGAGGGCGTCGGCGAACGAGAGATTGTTCGCCGCGGCGTGCTTCGCGACCGCGTCCCGGAAGCCCTTCGTTCCCGAGTTTAGCGTGAAACTCTGGAACTTGTCGCCGATATACCAGCCGAATTTGGTATTCCCGCTGCCAATATCGATCAGGAGACGATCGGCGCGTGCGGAGGGAGTGATAATGCCGCGAACCGCGTACTCGGCTTCTTGCTGTTCATTGATAAAATCCGGCGCGCGGCCGATTGCTTTCTCGATAGCAGTAGCAAGTTCTTTCCGGGCGATTTCTACCGCGTCTTTATTCTGGAAGCGAGTGAACACACCGCTGCTAACCACGACATGGACGCGATCAGCGGGCAGGGCGTGTTTCTCACGCATCGCCTTCTCCAGTTCCGCAATCGCAGCGACGGTGTTCGCGAGATTCTTTGGGTCGAATTTGCCATTCTCCGCCAGCGTTCCAAGATCGGTATTTTTGCTCTCCAGCGTTGTGTCGGCGCTGAAGTCCCAGCCGCTTGGTGTTTTCGTAAATCCCATCACGATCGGTTTGACACCCTTCGACCCCACATCGATCCCGGCCCACTTCTCCATCGTTGTGGGCTTGGCCACCGGAGGGGCTTCAGCCACGGGTACTGGTGCGTTTGCGGGCGAAGGCTCGCACCCTACCAGCACCGGCAGGAAAGCAAGTCCAGCGAGCAGAAGGATAGCCACCCAAGAAGTGGCGGCGAATCGGCGATCTTCTCGCAGCAACGTGGTTTTCATTGTCTCTAATTCCTTTTCTGTTTAGAGGGGTGCGACATTCTTCTATCTTTTTTCGTATTCACTCTTCCATATGATGTAGCCGATCGGCCAAGCATAGAGGCTCCGAACGAAGAACTGAATCTTTTTTGAGTCGAAGTTGCAACCTTTAGCAAGGCCCTGGAAGAGGGTAATCCCGGCAATCAATTGCTCTTGCGAGAAAATTTGTCCAATTCGTGTCAATTCTTCTTGCAGGTACTTCGTCGACATCCCGGGTGGCACCTTCGCAAGGACGGTCTTCTTTACTACATCGAAGTTATTTTCTGCGACGAGCTTGAGTGTGGGATCGATGTCGGCAAGTTCAATCTCGACGTTGATCGCGCGATCATGGGGGGCGGGTACAAACGCAGTGGGTTGCGTGAGAACGGCAACGAACCAGGGCGTTCCCCCGAGCAAGTAATAGTTGTCGCAGTTTTTCAGTTGAGAAACCTGGTTGGCCAGCTTCCCGGTGTCGGCCGCGATTTTTGGCTGCCATTTCATGGCTGCGGTGGAGAAGGGAGTTCCTTCTTTCTTCACAATCGCATTGATGTCGGACATCGCTTTCTTGGTGCCGTACTCGAACGCGTCTCCCTGAAAGTGGTCCTTGTTGAAGTAGCCGTATCTTGTCGAACCACTCCCGATATCCATGCAAACTGAATTGCCTCGCTTATCGAGTGGGATGCTCGCCCGAACACCGAATTGCGCTTCGAACTCGGGATCAACGTACTCGAGTTTGGTGTTCATGACTTTCTGTGTTGTTGCCTGCAACCAATCCATGACCTCTTGTTCGCGGATCACGTCCTTCATGGGCCTCAACGCACCGGTGTTACACGCCACGAGCCGGTATTCCGTGGGCACTTCCTGTTCGCTCAGCGTCTTGTCATAATCCCGCAGTATTTTTTCGAGTTTCGCCATGGAATCCGAAGGTGGATTCTTAGGGAATGTCGCAGGCGGTTCCTTGAACAACTCCCAGTCCACGTTATCCAGATGGACGGGGACGATGTTATCGCCCGTGGATGTGTGTGTGATGTCGACGATGACGAGCCGAACGCCCCTGCTCTCAATCGTAATCGCGGCCCATCGCTCAGACTGCACCTCCGACTGAACTGGCACCTTGGGTTTCAGAAGGAGGGATACGATCGTCGCCGCGCTTCCGATAATGATGACGACCGAGAGGAGCGAGATAAGCGATGGGCCGATGCGCAGTCCCGCTTCAACCTCTTTATCTTTGCGCGGCCGGCGCGGCAGAGGGGGTGGTTCTACCGGGCTGGGTGACTCAGAGTCTTGTTCAGAGTTTTCTGGGGCCGGTGGCTCGGGAGCTGGTGCAAGGTGAGCGGGTACCGCGACGGACGTAAGAACTCGAACAGACGCTGTCGATCCCGATGCGGTCGGACGCCCACCCTCAAACGCGTTCCCTGCGACGGGTCCGGATGTGCTCAGAGCGACATCGTCCAGAGGTAACGCCTGCGGAACCGCGTCGGGCGACGCGACAGCCGAAGCCTCCGGAGCAGGTGTCACAGCCTCCACGCGAAATGGCTGCTCGCAGTAGATGCATTTGACCCTCTTCCCGATCAGCTTTTCATCCATCCGAAGCAACCGATTGCATGCTGGATTGGGGCACTGGGCTTGGATCATGTGGCCTCCTCCTCGGGCGGCACTCTGTTCGGCGTCAAGCGTTGGTTACACCGACAGGAATCGGAAATACGGCCATGTGGTTCGCGGAATGACTGCTTCGCCTATCTGCCCAGGACACTGGGGGGAACAAGACCGCTCTTGCGTAGCATCCGGGACTGTTGATGATAGTTGCGGGAATCACTTCCCGGTCATAGAGGGCTGTGCCGAGTTGTGGCTGCGTTGATCGCGGCCATCCTCGTCATGAAGAGGAGGTCGAAGCACAATGCGCGACCGTGAAAACGGTGAGGATCTGTTCCAACTCTTGCAATCGCCCGAGATGCAGGGAAACGCAACAGTCACGCGTTTGTACCAAGCCGTCGAGGGCGAACTGCGCCGATTGGCACGCTCCCTTCGTGCCCAACGAGCACCAGATCCAACCATGCAAACCACTCTTCTCGTCAACGAAGTATTCATGAGGCTCATCGCCAATCACAACAAGTCTTGGGAAGACCGCGACACATTCTTCCGGGTTGCTTACGGCACGATGCGAAATATCCTGGCGGATCACGGGCGGCGGCGCAGACCGAAGCAGTTTGCTCCTGGAGAAGCCGCAGCGCTGGTGGCTCACTCGCCTGAACCCGAAAGAGAGGCGGAAGACAGCGAACTGTTCGCCACCTTTGCTGACGCGATGCGGCAACTCCAAGGTCAAGACCAGGAGGCCGCCGCTGTCTTCCTTCTCTGCTTCTTCAATACGGTTGACTCGGAAATCGCTCTCACGGACGAGGAACTTCAATCCTTTTCCGGTGAGAGAAAGCCGCTCGCTGAGCTCGCGGCCGCCAAGGGCTGTTCGGTGAGTGGCGTCCACCGCGTCTTGGGTCGGGCGCTGGCATTTCTCCAGACCCAACTCTCCGGCCACCACTGATCGTTCGTGGATAACGAGTGGATTTTCCGTCTTTTTTCGTGGCGCCTCGCTGTTATTTCTTTGCAGTTAATAGCGGCTGGTTATCCAGGGCCTGTTTCGCAGTGGTTTTACACTTCTCCTCCGGATCACTCTTGCCGCGTGTCAACAGGTCCAGAAGAGTTCTTTTCCCCTTATCGGAAAGATTCTTCACACGCAGGTTTCCACACAGTTCCAGTATCCACAGGTGGTAGTCGAGTGAGTACCCTCCCTTGCTGAACCGTGTCTTGACCACCACTCCGAACTCGTTCACCTGATTGCGGGTGCTCCAGTCGTATCTCTTGTAGAGTTCGGTGCAGACCTCATCGGTCCCGTTTTGGATAAGCACCTCGCGGATCTTGGCGCGGGAGTCAACGTCCTTTTCCGCTATTGTGAGCAACTGCGTTGCTGCCGATGCCGGGAAGTCGGCACCGAGGGTTCCAAGCCGATCAATCACGGCAGCTCGCATCTCGACCGATAGTTTCAGTTTCAAAAAATTGGCGAGTTCCACACCGCCTTTCGTCCCGAGCAGGGCGAGCGTGTCGAGAGCAAGTTTTTTGGTCGAGACAGCATCCGCGGGTATCACGCCGGGCACGGTGCGGACAACGGAAAGGTCAATAGCGTAACTGTGCCGCTTGCCATCGACAAGGAGCATGCTGTAATTCACCCCAATGAGTTCCCCCCGGTCATTGACGACCGCCCCACCTTTGTCTTCACTCGTGAGGGACATTCCTGTTTCGAGCATCAGGCATTTTTCGACCGGTTTATCGATCACGCTCATGTTGCTGATGATCCCCGCTTCGCCACCAATGACCACACGCCAGAGCTCTGTTGCGGAATGGCCGCGAGCAAAGAGTTTTTGACCCTTCTTCGCCGGTTCAGCGGCGAATGTGATGGCACGGGCTTCCGCCGGCGGGGCTCCATCGAACTGAACCAGTACAAGGCTGTTGGTCGGCTCGGCCCAGTCTACCCGTGCGTTGTGAGCGTACTTGGTGCCGAGGTAATCGGCGGGCGTGTTGAGAAGTTTGCCATTTGGCGCGTATGGAAAGAACACCTTGAGGGACACGCTGCGGTTGGCGACATCGGATGTCGTCAACACGAGACGCTTCTGGCGATCGACGAGAACTCCGGCGCCACTCCACCCTCGCTTGGTGATCGAATCTTCAGCGTAAATCCAGACGGTAGATCGCAGCAGGCGATCAGGAACCGCCTCAACGTTCGTCGCTGGGAGCACATCAAACTTGTTCGTCGCAAGTTCCGCGACCTGGGGGGCGAGATCCGTGGCCTTGATTCCAACCGCAGCAACCACTCGCAGCGCGGCGGCTCGAACCTCCGCATCCGGGTCGCTGAGCCCCGCGGCAACGAACTTCAGCATCGCTGCCGCTTTCTCACCGAGAGAGGCAAGTTTGAAGAACGCTCCAGCTCGGATCGTCGGATCCGGATCGGTCAGGAGGGACTCCAACACCAACATATCTTTCGCGGGAGTCGGGAACTCGATGAGGAACAATGCCTGGATCGCGGCGGAACGGAGCCCAAGCTCAGTCTTGGGGTCGAGTAGCCCCTCCAGAGTCTTGACAACATCTGGTCCCCCGCCGAGACTTCCCAGGCCGCGTGCGGCGGCGGTTTGCACGATCAATTCCCGATCTTCGGTCAGCTTCTGAAACTCTTGAAGGATATCGGGCTGCTTATTCTTCGCTTTCTTCCCCCACTTGGCGATAGCGACGATCGCCTGCTCCCGCACCACGGGCGACTCGTCCTTGAGAAGTGGTCGGAACCACCGTAGAGCGTAATCCTCGTCCGGCGCGTTCTCGGCGAGAAGATAGAGGGCGAGTTTGCGAAATGCCGGATCCGGGCTCTTGAGGTAGTCGACGAGAACCTCTCGGTCCCGCCCTTCAAATGGCAAGAATGAGGTGAGTGTCTTGAGTGTTAAACGGACGACGGCAGGATCGAGGTCGCGAAGCAACCCAAACAACTTCTTGAGTGCCTCCGGCTTACAGTCCGGACCGTAGCACAGTAACGCCTCAAGAGCCGCTTCGCGAATCTCGGCTTCCTTCGCGTCAAGCGCCGCAACGATACCCGGGAGATGTTTCCGCTCAATTTTTCCCGGTTTCATTTGAGCGAAACAACGAAGAGCAAACTGCTTCGCGCGAAGAGCGTCGCCCACAAGTGCCTTCTCGATCGCGCCAAGATCCTCAGGCGCGGTACCGATCACTTCCAGCGCCGCCCATGTTGCCCTCGCAAGTCGGTCGTCCGGGTCATCCAAAAGAGGTATCAGTTTCGGAACTGCGGATCGAGCCTTGGCACCCAAATCCCTGAGATCGTTCACAGCTTGAACGCGTTTCTCCGGATCACCCGCCGTTGTCGCGAGGACAACGAGGTCTTTGACTTTCGTCGGTATCGGGGCGCTGGGTCCTTCGGATCCCTTCGTGTCGGGTCCCTTTGCGTCGGGTCCCTTCGCGTCGGGTCCCTTCGCATCAGTTGACTTCGCTTCGCCCTTCGCGAGCGGCCGGCTGGCCAACGGTTTGGGGTCAATCTTCGGCCTCTTCACCACCTCGGTTTCCTGCTTGCTGGGCTTGGCGGCATAAACACCACCCACGCCGATGAGCGAAAGCATGGCAATCCCCAGCAACAACGCTGCGAGAATATGCTGAATACCCCAACCAGACTTTGGTGTTGGGCGATCGAGAAGTTGGGGGAAAACCTCATGCGCGGGCTCCCAGTTGTCCATCTCAGACGACCAAACCCTGGCATCGGCCTTGAGTTCGCCGTTCTTGGCGGCAGCCTTGATCTTCTTCGCTGAGACTGGACCGATGATTCCATCGTCGTGCTCGTAATACCACTGCGGCACCGGGGCATTTTCAACGCGGGGTTTGGTTTCCTGTTCCGGTGGAAGCTGTTTCAAGGTCGACGCGTGTGTCTCGTCTGCTCCAGAAATCACCGTTGCTCCGTCAGCGGCAGGTTGTTCAAGAAGATCAGCCGCTGGGAGATCCAAGAACGGAGCAGTCGGAATCTGAAAAGGTGTTTGACACGCGCTGCACGTGAAGGGTGTTCCCGCGTTTTCAGCAGGACAACTGTACTGGAGGTGGCACCCAGGGCACTGGAATTCGAACATCGAGGTTCTCCACAACCAGAGTGACGATAGAATAATCTAACAAGGGCGACTCGCAGAACAAGCCGCCAAACACTGTAATCCTTGCGTTTGTGATTTAAACATCGATCATATTGAGAGTTCCATCGAGATCCTGCGCTGACCTTCCAGGCGATGACTTTTCGAGAACGCCGGTAGCAGCCACCAGAAGCGTCCCAAGAATACGTTCGCGGATGGTGAAGATTTTTCCCAAGATTTCAGACTCGCAATTCTCCCGGCAACAGACTCAGCCCCAAGCTCGCTTGCTCTCCAGACGCAATCGATGATGTGAATGCGTGTGATAAACAGGTCTGGTGCCTCGTTTTTCCAGCGAATTGTAGTTAAGCTCCGCGAGCGAACCACTCTTTCGGACATCCGCTCTCTGACGGCGTTGCTCACTAACAAGGCGACACATTCAACCGGATCGTGTATGAGAACGGCCGGCGCAGATTGCACCGGCCCGGAGACAGAATCAGGAGTTACTTTTTCGCTGTCGCGTAGCGGTGTGTCGGCACCGGGCGACCTGGGCGCAGACTCTGACTCGTGCGGAACTCCACCGTGATTCCCAGACGGGTACATTGCTCGCCGACAACACGCTGGACTTCCGATTCCAGCACCGCCGGATCGATCGCAACGCGAGCATTGACGATCAATTCCGCCTCGCGGGGGTGCAAGCCGCTGGGCAGCGATAACTGTGGCGCTGTGTCACTGCTAATGACGTTCCCCACCGCGAACGCGCCCGCGTCATCCATGCCGATCAGTTTCAGATGCGCGACCTCTCCACCCAGCTGCCGGCAAACCTGAGCGAGTTCACCCAGGATGGCGGACAGTAACGCATCCAAATCGAATGGGTCGTTGCGTGTGAGCCGAGCGGTGGCGTTGAGCCATCCAAGTTCGGCCTCGCCCTCGGCATACGTGTCATAATCGATATCCAGTATTTTCCGACCAAACGCTCCGTGCTGTTCGAGAAACTCCGTCAATCCTTCAAAACCAGCGCCGGTAGCAGCGCTCACGCGCAAGACCGGCGTTCCAGGGAATTGTTCCGTCACGAGTCGCATGAGCTCGTCGATGCGTGGCGGGTCCAGCTCATCGATTCGATTTACCACGATAGCGTCAGCTTCTTCGAGTTGTTTCTTGAAGATATAAGCCGCCTTCGGACTGAACCCCGCACCGGGCTGATTCTTGAGAATGCGGATTCCGTGACTGGGTTTGAAAAGGACCGCATATGGTGCGACCTCAAATCGGCCGCCGTAAAGATCCTTCAGAGGTTGAATAACGGTAGCCACAAGATCGGTGCAACTTCCGACCGGCTCCGCGAGTATGACATCGGGGCGTTCGGATGCTTGCAGTGCACCCACGCGGCCGACGAGATCGTCGAACCGGCAACAAAAGCACGCGCCGGGAACTTCTTCGACTGTCAAACCCTGAGCACGGAGCGTATTCGTATCCACCAAGTCGTGCGCTTGATCGTTCGTCACGACACCGATCCGTTTCCCCTGCGCGCGATAGTGTCGCGCCAGTCGCGTAATGGTCGTGGTCTTGCCGGCGCCAAGAAATCCACCCACCATGATGAATCGCACGCTCACGGGGATGCTCCTGTTGTGCTAAAGTGCGGTGAGGGTGTCACTCTACGCTATGTCCCCCTCCATTGCCACCACCCGCCTGAAGCAGGCTGCTTCCCCCACCGCGGAGTCGTTCGTGTTCCGGCCGATTCGGTTAATAACTCTCGCTCCCGGTCACTTTCATGCCGCGCTTGTCCAGAAGCGTGCATTGCATGGCGTTCACCATCGCGCTTTTGTTTATGGGCCTCTGGACAGTGATACGCTCGCGCATCTTGCGCGCATTACCGCCTTCAATCACCGGCGGGAATCACCCACCGTGTGGGAAATCGATCTGCGTGCGAGTGGAGATTATCGCGAGCGATTCGCGCGGGAAACACCCGGCAACACGGTCATCCTCAGCGGCCGCAATCGCCCCAAGATCGATCTCATGCGATTGGCCGTGGAGAACTGTCTCCACGTTGTCGCCGATAAACCCTGGATCATCGACCACGCCGATTTCCCGAAACTGGAGGAACTGTTCCGCGACGCCGAGCGACGCGAAGTGATTGTCTGGGACATGCTCACGGAACGTTTCGATATTGCCAACTGGCTCCAGCGCGAGTTCATCCGCGACGCCGAACTCTTCGGTTCCTGGCAATGCGGCACGCCACAAGAGCCCGCGCTCACTCTTCAGAGCGTCCATCACCTCAAAAAAACTGTAAACGGTCAGCAGCTTGTGCGGCCGTGGTGGTGGTTCAACCCGGATATTTCCGGTGAAGCAATGGCTGACGTCGGCACGCACCTGGCTGATCTTGCGATCTGGTTTATCGCACCCGAACAAGCAGTCGATTTCGCCACGCAGATTCAGATGCTATCCGCCGATCGCACGCCGCTTTTGCTGAGCGAGGACGAGTTCCGCGAGCTCACTCACTTGTCGGAATACCCACCCGAATTGCAATCTCGCGTGGTGAATGGCCAGTTTTACTATGCCGGCAACAACACCGCGACGTTCGTTTTGCGCGGAGTGCATGTGAAGTTGTGTACCGGGTGGGAATTCGCGTCAGCCGGTGGAGATCTCCACCAGAGCGCCGCACGCGGAACCCGAGCGATCATTGCAATCCGCCAAGAGCCGACCGGTCTTCCGCAATTGTTTATCTCGGCGACCAACCCAGCGGAGCATGCGGAGGTGATGAAAAAGCTCCACGACAAGTGCGAGTCGCTCCAGCGCGAGTTCGCCGGGCTCTCCCTTGAGGAATCAGGCACTGAGGGCAAGATCCGCATACCCGACAATTGGCGAACGGGGCACGAAGAGCACTTCGCGGCGGTCATGGATGAGTTCGTCCGCTACTTCTATAACCCCCGCGCGATTCCGCCGTGGGAGCGGCCCAACGCGCTCGCTCGCTACTACATCACCACCAAGGCGGTGGCGATGGCAAGCGGCATGACATAAGCAAAGCAGACCGAGCGGCAGCGATTATCCTTCCCCCGTCGCCATCCCTTGCGGCCAGGATTCGCGCGGCTCCCAGTGCAACAATTGCCGCGTGGCGGTCAAATCGTAGATGTGCTTGTTCACATAGCGGCTGGTCGCGTAAACGACCGCGAATGACGGAAGTTTGGGCACTTCGATGGTTGCGGCGAAAAATCGCCCCGCGTCGCCGGGGCTGAGGTACACGTCCGGCCCAATTTCGGTGCGACGAAACTCTTCCTCTTGTCCCGGCCGTGGGCACCAGCCGAGCCGCACAGCCAGGACTTCGATGCCATGCTCCTTGGCATACACGTGCCCGAGTGCCTCAAGAAACACCTTTGTGCATGCGTAAAGGTAGCGGGGGCGAGGGGGGGAGTCCGGCGTCACCGGAATGTTTCCAACCTTCAGGTGGCCGTCGATCACCTGTCCGGTACTGGCAAGGATCACGCGCGGAATTTTCAGTTTGCGCGCTGTTTCCATCACTTGGTACGGTCCCACGATGTTGCTGGGCACAAGCTCGGAGAGGAAGTTATCGCCATCGTTGGGCGCTGACCCGCGCGGGAATTGCGCATCGTCCGGTGACGCTGCCAGATGGATGATCGAGGTCACGCCCGTCGCCGCCCCGCGGAGCGCCTCGGCATCCGTCAGGGACGCCACCACAGATTGTTCCGAGGGTAGTCCCGGAGTCGGTTTGACGTCGAAGCCAATGACGTGATGTCCGCGAGCAACGAGCTCCGCGACGACCGCACGACCGATCCGCCCGGCGGAACCCGTGACGAGGATTCGCTTGTGAGTATTCATGAAGACGTTGTACTCGTGCGTGGCAATGTTACCATCGGGGCATCTTCTCTCACTGAGGAACTCGGAGAACATCATGAACCGCCGCGATTTCCTTGCCGCTTCCGCCCTCACGATTGCCGCACCTGCGATTACTCCAGCCAAGGACAAGCCGATGCTCCCCGTCGTCGATACCCATCAGCACTTATGGAACCTTGATGAGTTCAAACTCGCCTGGTTTGACCCCAAAACACCAGAAGGCAAGATCCTCGGCCACAACTTCACTCCCAAGGAATACGCGGAGGCGACGAAGGGGCTCAACGTGGTCAAGGCCGTTTACATGGAAGTCGACGTGGTCCCGGAACAGCAGCAGAAAGAAGCGGATTACATCATTGACCTCTGCAAAAGCGGCAAGACTGCGACGTGTGCGGCGGTCGTCTCCGGACGGCCCAACTCGGAGGAGTTCGCGAAGTACGCGAAGCAGTTTAAGGGGAGCAAATATGTCAAGGGAATGCGGCAGGTGCTGCACGTGAAGAGTACGCCCGCCGGATACTGTCTCGACGAGAAGTTCATTGGGGGGGTTCAGTTGCTCGGCGAACTGGGCCTGAGTTTTGACCTTTGTGTGCGCCCCGCGGAACTGCCGGACTTCATCAAGTTGGTGGATAAGTGTCCCGGGACGCGGTTCATCCTCGATCATTGCGGCAATGGCGACCTGAAACACTCGCCCGCCGAACGCGACGAGTGGAAGAAAAACATGACCGAGATCGCGAAGCGAAAGAATATCGTCGGCAAGGTGAGCGGGTTCATCGCCTCAGCGCCCGCGCGTGGTAAGTGGACCCTCGACGACATCGCACCCATCATCAATCACACGCTCGAAGCGTTTGGACCAGATCGCGTGATGTTTGGGGGGGACTGGCCGGTCTGCCTACTTGGCGTGGAAAAATACGCCGACTGGCTCAACGCGTTGAAAACCGTGGTTCAAGATCGGAGCGAGGAGCAACAAAAGAAACTCTTCCACGACAACGCGGTGAAGTTTTACGGACTATGATCTCGATACACTTCTCACTTGCATTCGGGCCCAACTTCGGCAATGAGTGGAAGTACGCCAACTTCCCACGCCCAGGCGGAAGCGCCAGGAGAGCACGATGTCCGCGATTACTGCGCTTTTTCTCAGCGGGCTGACTTACACGCTTGCCCCAGTCCCACCAGACTCCCCACCCGACCCAATGGCTCGGGGTTATATGGGAATCCGGTTCGGGACTGGCTCGCTCACCATCGAGAGTGTCGAACCGCACCTTCCAGCCGAGAAGGCTGGCCTGAAGGCCGGAGATGTCATTCTCCGGGTTGGGACACTGCAACCACACAATTTCGATCAGGTGGTGGCCCACGTCTGTTCGTTCCGCCCCGGCGCGATCGTCGAGATCGAAGTCCAGCGCGGTTCCGAACGGAAAACCTTCAAAATCAAACTCGGCTCCCGTCCACCGGAACTCGACCAACCGCGACAAACGCCACTGCCACCCCCGATCGACGATCGATAACGATTCAACAGCCCGGTATTCCGTCCCGCGATTGTGCACGGTGCACAATCGCGGGACGTTTCGTTTTTGCCTCTTTTGTCCGATGCGGTAGAATACTCGGACAGCCCTCCCCAACTTCCCACCTGCCCTCTCCACCTCTGAGGTGATTCGGGATGACGGCACTGCTCCGTCGTGCTGCACTGGTTTCCGTGCTCTTCTTCCTCGCACCGAGCTGCGCGCAAGCGGACGACTTCTTCGAGAAGAAGATCCGTCCCCTGCTTGCCGAGAAATGCTTGAGTTGCCACGGCGGCCCTGGCGGGAAAACAAAAGGCGGACTCAAGCTCACCTCACGGGCCGATATTCTCAAAGGTGGTGACAGCGGACAGTCGGTGGTGAAGCCCGGGATCCCCGAAGAGAGCCTCATCATCAAAGCGGTGAAATACACCGATGATTTGAAAATGCCTCCCAAGGGGAAGCTCTCGGACCAGGAAATCGCGGATCTCACGAAATGGGTGAAGGCCGGCGCCCCCTGGCCGAACGAAGTCGCCACGAATCCCACACCAACGCCAACCGGCCAACTCTTCACCGCCGAACAGAAAGCGTTCTGGGCCTTCCAACCCATCAAGAATCCACCAATCCCGCCCAACAGCGACCCCAAGGGGCAGAAGTGGATACAGAGTCCGATCGACACGTTAGTGTTCGCGCAATTGCGCGCCAACGGCTTGGCACCTGCACCCCCCGCCGACAAACGAACTCTCATTCGCCGCGTGACGTTCGATCTGACGGGGCTCCCGCCGACTCCAAACGAAGTGGAAGCCTTTCTCAAGGATGATTCGCCGAAAGCATTCGAGAATCTGATCGACCGCTTGCTTGCATCCCCCGCCTACGGCGAACGATGGGCCCGGCACTGGCTCGATATCGCTCGCTATGCCGACTCCAACGGTCTGGACGAGAACACGGCGTTTGGCAACGCCTGGCGTTATCGCGACTACGTCATCAGGAGCTTCAACGACGATAAACCCTACGACCAGTTCGTGAAGGAGCAACTCGCGGGGGATTTGTTGCCGTCCACTTCCGACGCGGAGCGGATCGAACATCTGACCGCAACCGGCTTTCTGGTTCTTGGCCCCAAGGTTCTCGCTGAGCCGGACAAGCAGAAGATGTTGCTCGACATCGCCGACGAACAACTCGACACCGTCGGCCGGGCATTTCTTGGGCTGACGCTTGGCTGTGCCCGTTGCCACGACCACAAGTTCGACCCCATCCCCACGCGCGACTACTACTCGCTTCTGGCGGTGTTTACCAGCACACGCACCATGCAGAATCTGAACACGGTCGCTCGCGCCTTCGAATACGACCCAACCAGTGCGGAAAAGCCCGAAATCAAGGCGGCGCGTGCGAAACTCACTGAACGCAAGAAAGAGGTTCGCAAACTCGAAGTTGAGTTCGGGAAGACTCCCGAAACCGACAAGCCGAAGCGGACCGCGATTCATCTGAAAGCCGAAGCACTGCGCGCGGAGATCAAGAAACTTGAATCCTCGCTTCCCAAACCGCAGCCGACCCTGGCGGTGGAGGAGGGAAGTAAAGATGCCTACGGCACCCAACCGCGAAACCTCTATGTGCAAGCGCGCGGAAATTATTCGCTGCCGGGAGTGGAAGCCCCTGCAGTCTTTCCGCGAATCATCGCTGGCGAAGAACAGAAACCGTTTGTCCCCGTGAAGCCGAACGCCAACGACAAGCTCGAAGCGAACAAGATTCGGTACGGTGCTATTCGCGATCGCAGTGGTCGCCTGGAACTTGCCAACTGGATCGCAAGCCCCACCCATCCGCTCACAGCACGGGTGCTGGTCAATCGCGTGTGGCAACACCACTTCGGCGAGGGGCTCGTTCGGACTCCCGATAACTTCGGCCGGCTGGGCGAACGCCCCACGCATCCGGAACTGCTCGACTGGCTTGCTGTTCAGTTCGTGAAAAACGGCTGGTCGCTCAAGAAGTTGCACAAGTTGATCCTGCTCTCGGCTACCTATCAAATGAGTAGCGCACACGACCCCAAGTCCGCCCAAACCGATCCCGAGAACCGGCTCTTGTGGCGATTCAACCGCCGGCGGTTGGAAGCCGAAGCAATTCGCGATTCGATCCTTGCCGTGGCGGGGACGCTGGACCGCACCCCAGGCGACTCGCTTCTGAGCAACGGCAACTTCGAATACGTCACCAACGATCAGTCGAACACGAGCACCCGTTATAACAGCCTCCGCCGCAGCATCTACCTGCCAGTGATCCGCAATAACGTTTTCGACTTCTTCCAGGCATTCGATTTTGTCGAACCGCACGTCTCTAACGGGAAGCGGGCCTCGACCGTCATAGCATCCCAGGCGCTTTACCTGCTCAACAACCCGTTCGTCACTGCACAAGCGGGGGCTTTCGCCGAGTCGCTCCTGAAAGCCGAAGCCAGCAACGAGGAACGGGTAAAGAGCGCGTATTTGCGTGCGTTTGCGCGCCCCGCCACCATCGAAGAAGTCAGCAATGCTGTCAGTTTCATCCAGCGATACGACGCGGCTCTTGCCGGACAAGAAAAAGACCCCGCCACGCGTCGAAAGAAAGCGTGGGCGGCGTGGACCCAGGTCGTGTTCGCAAGCAGTGAATTCGTGTACGTGAATTGAGAATCCCAATGCCAACCTTCTGCAACACATTCATCCCCGCCTTGTCCCGGCGTGATCTGCTGCGGCACTCGGCGAACAGTTTCGGTCTGCTGGCGCTCGCGGATCTCCTCCAGGCCAGTGACACCCACGCAACACGCACGAGCGAGACGAATGCCCTGGCGGTGAAAAAACCGCACTTTGCCCCGAAGGCCAAACGCGTGATCTTTCTCTTCATGCACGGCGGACCATCGCAGGTCGATACCTTCGACCCCAAGCCGATGCTGAAGAAACATCATGGCAAGCCGTATCCCGGCCAAAAACCACGCGTACAGTTCGCGGCAACCGGCAATCTTCTGCAATCGCCGTGGGAGTTTCGGCCAGGCGGGCAATGTGGGACGCAGATCAGCGATCTCTTCCCCGAAGTGCGGAAACGCGCCGACGACCTTTGTGTGATTCGCTCGATCCATGCCGACAACTCCGCGCACGGCGGCGCCTTGCTCCAGCTGCACACAGGCAGCGATACTTTTGTCCGGCCGAGTATTGGAAGCTGGGTGACATACGGGCTTGGCAGCGAAAATCAGAACTTGCCCGGTTTCATCACACTCTGCCCCACGCTCGGCCACGGCGGTTTGCAGAACTGGTCCAGCGCGTTTTTGCCGGCGGAGTACCAGGGGACGCCGATCGGCCATTCCGGCATCCCCGCGAAGCAAGCGATGGTGAAGGATATCACTCCGTCAGCGCCGGGGGAGCTTCAGCGAATGCAACTCGACCTTCTGAAGCAGATGAACACCGCTCATCTTGCCCGAAGTGGGCCGGATGCCGCCCTGGAAGGGCGAATCAGTTCGTTTGAGCTGGCATTTCGCATGCAGGCGGAGGCGCCGGCCGTGATGGACATTTCCAAGGAGTCGCACAAGACGCTGGAGATGTATGGGATTGGCGACGGTAAGCCGACCGATAACTTTGGCCGGCAGTGTCTCTCTGCACGGCGACTGGCCGAGGCGGGAGTGCGATTCATTCAGTGCACCCACAGCTACAAGTGGGACCAGCACGGAGAGTTGAAGAAGGATCACACCCGGAACGCTCTGGAAGTTGATAAACCCATTGCCGCTCTTCTTGCGGATCTGAAGCAACGAGACTTATTGAAAGACACGCTCGTGTGGTGGGGGGCCGAGTTCGGTCGCACACCCACCGGGCAAGGCGGCGATGGACGCGACCACAATCCACATGCCTTCAGTATGTGGTTGGCGGGCGGTGGCGTCAGAGGTGGAATTGTTCACGGCGCAACCGACGACTTCGGTTACTACGCGATGGAGAGGAAAGTTCACATGCACGATCTGCATGCGACCATCCTTCACCTTCTGGGCCTCGATCACGAGAAGTTGACCTATCGCTACGCCGGTCGCGATTTCCGACTGACGGATGTGGCGGGGAACGTGGTGAAGGAGATCTTCGCGTAGCAGTTGTGTCGCCTTGCGGTGGCGAATTGACCTCATCATTGTCCTCACTAAGATACCTGGATAGACTCGTCGCGGTCATGCCCCGCGCACTGGTGAGGATCGAGCCCTTGGTATTACCGTACATCCTCGCCGTTTTATTCTGCGGGGTATTCTGTCTCATTCCTCTCTCGATGTACCTATTGTGGTTGGCACACGTCACTCGCCGTCCACACCCAACCGCTATTTCGGGTTCCTGGGATTTTGCCGGGCTGATGCTCGGTCTCTCCGGGTTCGTGATCATTGGCGGCGGGCTTGTCCTTACACTCTTCCAGGCCAATTTTCGGTATTGGATGCGCGGGAATATGGAGGGATTGCGCGGAGCCTGGATTCAGGAGCGCGTGACCTGGATGCTTTTGGTTGTCTGCTACCTTGTCATTGTGCTGGGAGTGTCCACGCTCACGCTTCTGGCCCGGCGACGTTCAATCGTTTTTTACAACGTCGATCCGGCCACGTTTGAGACGACCCTGGTCGAAGTATTCGAGCAGATCAATCGCCCGCTGGAACGGCGCGGAAAGCTTTGGGTCGGTGGCGTTCCTCTCTTCGAACTCGACACATTCGAGCGCGGCCGCACGGTCACCTTACGCTGGATCTCGAACGACGAGCGACTCTTTGAAGAAGTGACGCGGCAGCTCCGGGGCGCCCTTTCCACCCAGCTCACAACGGAGAACCCAGCGAGTCGCTGGCTCCAGAGCGCTGCGTGGAGCTTCGGTATCCTCGCCGCGGCATGCTGTGGCCTCCTCATTTACGGACTCGCTCTACTGCGATGAATTCTGGAATTCGCTCGTGAATGCCTCTTCCGGGTGCCGATAACTTCGGTATTAACCGACCAGAGTGGGTCGGCACCGCGAGGGATGCGCACATGAAGCGAGTGCTATTGGCGATGGTCGTTCTGGGGTTGGCGGCCACAGGGGTTCGGGCGGACTGGGGTGGACCGGGGGGAGCAACTGCAGGGGCCGCACCGACCCTCCATATGCCTCAAATCGGCGGCCCGAATACTCTTCTCGGGATGGGCGATCCGTACAACGGCGTCGCGCCGGACCGCTACGGACTGCACCCGCGAATCAAGAGATTGTTCCGCATCGGGCCCAACACACCGAACAATGTTCCGCCGTCGTACTACTACCCGATGATGGGCTACAACCAGGGCGGCCCTGCTTATAACCCCAACGGTTACCCGCCGGGGGCTTACGGCCCGGCACAGGGCACGCTGGTGTTTCCCAATCACCCGTTCGTCCGCAGCCCACGCGACTATTTCATGATGGAACCGAACCGCTGATTTTGTACCGGACCGATGCCCTGTTATTTAGCGGTGGACCAAATGAGACGCAACACTGCAGCCAGCAGTGTTGCGTCTCACTTCGTTTGTGCTTCCATTTCTTCAATAGCTTTTCGCACGGCGTCCGGAAGCGGGCATTTGCACTCCTTGCGGTAATCGTAACTCACCACGACTGCCACCCCTTCCGCTGCGGCTGCGTTCCACGCCCGGCTCACGACCTTGTGCTCAAAGGTGACGCGATCGGGTTGGATCTCGCTGGCCCGAACACCAACCCAGATGCGATCCGGGAATTTGAGCGGCTTACGGTAAGTGGCGGATGTGCTTTTCAGAATCGGCCCCAGCCCGAGTTCGCGTTTCGTCTGCAGCCAGCCGGTGCGCTCGATGTAGGTAAGCCGAGCGTCCTGAAAATAGCGGAAGTAAACGAGATTGCTGACGTGGTCGAATGAGTCCATGTCGCTCCAGCCGACATCAATCTCGCTGACAACGGGGAATCCGGCAAGCAATGGGTGGTTCATCGTTCGGTTCACTTCCACTTATTCTGGCGGTCGAGTTCCTTGAGATAGTTGAGAGCCTCATCCACCGTGCCCACGGTGGCACCAGGCACGCGGCCGCGCGAATCCAGTTCGCGGAGAAGCATCAGGTCCTCGAAATCGTCCGATTCTTCCAGCCGTTTGCGCTGCCGGTGGCCAAGTGTGCCCGCTTTGTACTCCAGCGCGAGCATGTGATTCTCGATCAACCACGCCGTCCGTGGAGTGATGAGGCCATCGAGAGCTTGCAAACCCGCAGTGACGTGATCGTACGGATCGATCCCCTTCCCCACATCGTGCAGAAGCGCAGCTTGCAAAAACTCCTCGTCCCACGGTCGCTCTTCGCGGGCCAGTTCGAACACCTGGAGCAGATGGTACAGGACATCCCCCTCCGGGTGATATTTCGGGTTCTGTTTGACGTTCTCCAGCGGAAGCAGCAGAAGCCGGAACAGTTGGTATGGATCGGGGGCCTCCTCCTGTTCGACCAGCGCTTCTTCAATGGCTACTTCGGGATGTTCGCGCGCGATCAGTTCTTCCAGTTCCCGAGTGCTGGCGCGTTCGATCGGCTTCCCCGTGATCGAGGACTTGAAGACGTAATGTGCTTTGTCCTCGGGGTAGACTGTAAGTTCGAAATTGAACAGGTCGAAGACATGAACGTGCGTGAAGACGCGACTTTCGCCATGCTTCACGATCTGCTTCCGTTCCACTTCATACTGCAAGCCCTCCTCGTCGAGTGCGGAAGTAACGGGCTCGATATGATCGCTAAACAGATGCAAGTCGATATCGGACCCCTTGCGGACGTGCCCGGTCATCACGCTGCCGATCAATCGGGGTCGGAAGCGGGTGAGAATGCGCATGAGCCGCAAGGCGTGAAGACGCATATCGCGAAGATTGGCCGTTCGCGCTTCGCCCTCATGGACGCGAGCGAACGCCTGTATCTGGTCGCGTATTTCGGCGTTGCTCGGCAGATCGCTGGGTTTGACGGTGCCGCGGCAGAGGCGTTTGGCAGCCTTGCGCTTGGCGGTGAAGTACTCAGATTCGACCCGTTCGTACATGAGCCGGGCCGCTTCAAAGGCGATGGCTTGACGCAACTTGGCGTCTGACATGTTTCTTGTGCGGCGGTGATTTTAACGAGCCTGTCCAATGCCGCCGCGAGGCTCGACAGATGAGAGGATACAAAAAGGGATGAGGTTCGGAAAATAGGAACCTCACCCCCGGGCGACAGCACGCCAGTAGTCGAGGATATCGGCGAGGGAACGGTCGAGAGAGATGCGAGGCTGCCAGCCGGTGGCAGCGCGAAGTTTGCGCGTATCGGCACGCGTGATCGCGGTATCGGCCTTTCGGCCTGGCTCGATCTTCTGGTTCACCTCAATCCGAATCCGCGAGAGCGAAACGAGCCGATCGAGCAAATCGTGAATGCGATAGGAATCGCCGCGCGCCGCGTTGTAGGCTTCTCCCGTCACGCCTTTTTCCAGAAGGAGCGGTAACGCCGCGACGATATCGCGGACATCCGTAATGTCACGTTTCGCTGAGAGATCGCCGGTTTGGACGACGGGTGGTTGTTTGCCCGCTTCAGCCGCGGCAATCTGCCGTGCGAAGTTCGGTACAGCGAAGTCGGCACTCTGCCGTGGACCGATCTGATTGAAGATCCGCACGCGAACGATGTCGAGACCGGGACTGCGCGAATACTGGTAACTCACCAGGTCAGCCGCGGCCTTACTTGCTGCATACGGGCTGGCTGGCTTGAGCGTGGTGAACTCATCGCACGGCTCATCGGGGCGGTCGGGCTCTCCGTAGACCAGACCGGTGGAGACGAATAACATCCGGGGTCGGAGGCCGACCCGTGCAACCGCATCGTAGAGGGTGCGGGTAGCTGTCAGATTCTCGCCCCAGGCTCGGTCCGGCTCACGGAATGAACCACCCGTGTTGGCATAACCCGCGAGGTGAACGATCCATTCCGGTTGGGAGGCGCGAAGAATCTCTTCGGTACGTGTCGCATCGCGAAGGTCAGCGGCGTGTAACTTCACGTGCGTGGCGAGATGGGCGAGCGTTGCCGGCCATTCCCCGTGCCGGCTCACCCCAAAGAGCGCATGGCCACCCAGCGCCACGAGGTGTTCCACCAAGTGCCCGCCGACGAAGCCAGTTATGCCGGTGATGAGAATTCGCATTGCTGGTCCGACGAACTCCGCCTACCCAGGCGAGGGGCGAGCAGCGCCCCTCCGCCTTGGAGGATCAAGTTCGCCATCAGATTCCGCGTGCCTTAAAGTCGGAGACGGGTTTGCCTTGCAGACGAGCGACATCGGCTTTCACCATTCGCTCGACGAGCTGTTCGAAGCTGACTTCTGGTTTCCACCCCAGCATCCGCTTCGCCTTTGAGGGATCCCCAATCAGCAAATCGACCTCCGCCGGACGTACCAGCGCCGGGTCAATCTTCACGTGTTTCTGCCAGTCCAGCCCGGCAGCCGCGAATGCCAGCTCCACCAGACGGCGGACCGTATGCGTTTCGCCCGTCGCGACAACGTAATCATCCGGGGTGCTCTGTTGGAGCATCAGCCACATCGCGCGGACATAGTCGCCAGCAAAACCCCAGTCCCGTTTGGCGTCCAGGTTCCCAAGCCGCAGTTCGCTCGACATGCCCAGCTTGATCCGCGCCACGCCATCGGTCACTTTGCGCGTCACAAACTCGCGGCCGCGGCGTTCGCTCTCATGATTGAAGAGAATCCCGCTACAGCAGAACATGTTGTACGATTCGCGGTAATTAACGGTGATCCAGTGACCGTACACTTTCGCGACGCCGTAGGGGCTGCGCGGATAAAACGGCGTGGACTCCCTCTGAGGGACTTCCTGAACCTTGCCGAACATCTCGCTTGAGGAGGCTTGGTAAAAGCGGATGTGATCGCGCCCGAGCAATCGGATCGCTTCGAGAACGCGTGTCACGCCAATCGCGGTGAACTCGCCCGTGAGAACGGGTTGTTTCCAACTGGTGGGCACGAAGCTCTGCGCGGCGAGATTGTAAACCTCGTCTGGATTGGTCTCCTTCATCACATCGATGATGGAAAGCTGATCCAACAAATCGGCCTGGTGAAGCTGAATCTTGCCGACGAGGTGTTCGATGCGTTCAAACGACTCAGTGCTCGCCCTGCGGACGATGCCGTGAACTTCGTAACCTTTTTCAAGCAGCAGTTCCGCCAGATAACTGCCGTCCTGACCGGTGATGCCGGTGATGAGCGCACGCTTCATGCGAATCGCCTTCTAAACGGATGTAACACCCCTTTGGCACTGGAAGTACCAAGAGGGGCTATGGCGATAGTTGTATAGCGTGCTGGCGGTTAGGCACAAGTGGGAAACGTGGGTGAGTTGTGCCGGCTCATTCCGCCATCCAAATGAGAACACGGTGGCCCGAGATCTCATTTCCCCCCAGTTGAAGAAATGAGAACACGCCAGAGCGTGTTCTCATTTGCCGCGTTACTTTTTCGCCTGACTGAGAACGAACAGGTAGTTGGAGAGGTTTTGGTACATCGTCGTGTACGCTTCTTCGCTTCCCCCCGGCGCCCGGCGAAACTGAAGCTTGTACTTCGTCATGTGTTTTGTCAGATCCCCGACCGTGAGCCCCTCGCTCGCCCAGCGTGGATCGTAAAGACCATTCCCCGCGCCGGCTTTCATTGCCTTTATTGCGTTCGTCATCCGGTTGAGAAAGCGCCGAGTCGCCGTCGCTTCCTCAAATGGCAGATCCTTGATGATCGGCCCCGCAGCGTCCTGGAACTGTTGGAAGCTCATTTCCAGTTTGGCGATTTTCGCGGGCTCAGGGGATTTGCCGTCCAACACCGACGCGGCGGCGGTCGCGAAATCTTTTTCGAGGGTGGTGCGAGGGAGGGCCAAGGCCACATCCTCCAACGACTCGGGGAATTTCAGTGTGCCGGCCTGGCGAACCAAATCCAACAAATCCCCGGCCGGCGTCCCTCCAAACCGCATGTCATCCATCAGCATCGGTGGAATGTAGGGAGCGGGTCCTTTCGCACCCCTGGCCTCAAGCAGACCGATTTGCTTTACGAGGAAGTTCAGTGCTTCTCCGGAAGCAATTTTTGCCACATCGACCGGAGCCTGCGGGGCGCGGAATGCTTCTTGCGCAAGCGTCGGCCCCAAATCAGGAGGTGGGAGCCCTTTCTCGTAACTCCCCAACCCCGAAATCTCTGTTCTTGTCGCGGTTGCAGTCGCGTCGCGTTGCGCCTTGGCCATGTTCCGCTGCGCCGCCAACATGAAATCATTCCGCGTGTTGGCCCCTGCGGTCATGTATGAGCCGCCTTGGGCGTAGTAGGGGTAGGCGTAGGAGTAGCTGAACGCCGCCATCGCGTATGGATTGTTCACCCCCCAATACGTCTGCCCAAAGCCCAGCCTCGTGTTACCGAACATCGTTGGGACGTTGAGCGCAAACCCGCTGCTGTAGCGGTATTGCGGGACGTAAAAGAACGGATTCGTCGATGGCACAATCACGGGCGGTGCAAACGGACCGCGCATTCCAAATCCAACAAACTGGGCGGATGCCGCGGCGGGTGTGAACAGAAGGCCCGCGCCACCGAGGACAACCAAAATCGCGAGTCGCCTCATGATTGCACCGTGGGGGTGGATTCGCGTGCCTCCGGCTCGCGGTGATAAGGAATTCGTGCCAACAACAATGACCTTACAATCCGATCTGCTTATTTAGTTTACTTCATTGGCGGGGGTGGTGGAAGTTCCCCCTCCGGAATCAGTTTCTTCCACGCTGCTTGAGCTTTTCTGGCATCTACCGCGGTTCCCGTGGGCTTGTATGGAATTTCTTTCCCCTGGGGCACGAGCCGAACAAGATGCCACGCTGCGAGATTCCGAATGCCGGGCTTCTCATGACCCAGGTAGTCGATTAATACCTGATACGTTTCCGGCCTCCGAAGTTCGGCTGGAGAGAATCCAAAGAGCAGCTTCAGCACGATTTTCGCCTGTGCGGTGGTATAACCTCGCGAGGAGGTCAGGATCTCATAGAGCTTCTGCTCCTGCCCCGGACAGCGACCCAGCCAGTGGCGCAGCACCGTGATGCCGAAATCCCACTCTTCCATCGACTTTGCCGCAACGAGCGTTTGCCCCAGCAGAGGAAGTTCGTCCAGCGCGCCGAGCATCACCAGAGCGACGTGTTGCTCGATGGGATCAGTGGATTCGAGGAACTGCTTGAGCGCCTCCGCTGGCTTCTCCGCCCGTGCCTGCCGGAATTTCTCGATTGCAGCAGCGAGTTTCTTGCCACGGTCGCTGAGATCGGAATTCGGATCAACCCACGCTGGTATCGCCGCCAGTTTCTGGGGCTGTGCTTTTGCGCCCGCAACACTGTCCCAATCGAGTAGCGCGGGCCCGGGGGGAGCTTCCATACTGATGGTGGTATCACCGCTCGTTACTTTGCACGAGCCCTTCACAACCAAAAGCACAAGCGTGGCCAGGGGTTCAGCGGGTTTCTCCTTCGACTTTGGATTGTTTGGCCGAAACGCCGACCCAGCCGGCCAACGGCCGCAGAGTTCCACCGCCACTCGCGTCCCAGGTTCATCGAGGGTAATCAGCCAGCTTTGCCCCCAGAAGCGAAGATTGACGACCGCCGCCCCGCGCGGCTTTTTGTTCGTGATATCCACGCGCCCGCGGTCGAGCGTAAACGCAAGATCCGCATCTTTCTCGACTTCGCCGAGAGTCAATGCCGTTTCGAGGATGGGGAGCGGAGAGCGAGCATCGTAGTCGGCAAAGACCGTGACGGCCACCGACCCGTCTTTCGACTCCAACGATGCTCCCGGCAGCGCGACAAGAAGATCGCCCGCGAACAGGCCAGTGTTGGACGGGAGAATCTCGAATGTGCTACTCGCTGGAGTACGCGCCGCAAAGGATGCGGCGGGTGATGTCGCTTTCGCAACAACTTCGCGCTTCGGTTGCGCCTCAGCGATTCCAGCGAGAAGGAGCAGAGCCAGAAGACCACCAATGCGTCGGAACATACGACCTCCGCTCTGAAGACGGTGGTTTCGCTTACTCGGTTGGCAAAATCACGATCTTTCCCGTGAGCGTGCCCGCCTTGCGCAGTGTGTTGTCTTCTTGAAGTTGGTGTGCTTCGGCCGTATTTGCAAGCGAAAAGCGAGCGCCAATCAGCGGTTTCAGCGCGCCACTGCCTAACCAGAGGTTCATGTCGTCCGCACATCTCTGCTGCTCAGCAGCAGACATGTTGAACATGGCAAAGCCAAACAGCGACAGCCCCTTGACGTAGAACGGACCATTCGGGAAGACCGGTCGCGCAGCCCGACCGGCCATCACCACGATACGTCCGCGTGGAGCCATTAATTCGATGGTTTTGTCGAAATCACTTGGCGGGAGTGTTTCGTACCAAACGTGGATACCCACTCCACCCGTGGCCTCTTTCACCTTCGCCGCGATGTCGTCTGTCTTGTAATTGATGACGCCATCGGCCCCCAATTCGCGCGCCAGCTTCGCTTTTTCATCGCTTCCAACTGAGCAAATCACCCGCGCCCCAGCCGCTTTTACCATCTGCACAACCATCGATCCCACGCCGCCCGTCCCACCGTTGACGAAAACGAATTCTCCAGGCTGAAGTTTCGCGCGTTCAAAGAGCCCCAGATGAGCCGTAATGCCCACGAGCGCCCCGGCGGCGGCAAGTTCGTCGGCAACACCCGTCGGCGTGGGATAAGCCCACGCCTGGTCAACGCAAACGTACTCCCCACAGGTCCCCTGTCGGCCCAGCAGCCCCTGGTTGCTCCCCCAGACGCGATCTCCTGGCTTGAACCGCGTCACACCAGGACCGACGGACGTAACAACCCCAGCGAAATCGGTCCCTGTAATCGCGGGCTTGGGCAGCGGCATCGGCGCAGCACCGCTCCGGATGTAAGTGTCGATGGGATTGATAGATGCCGCGAGAACCTGGACGAGGATCTGCCCGCTTCCCGGCGCGGGGCAAGCAAGGTCACCCACGCGGATGACATCAGGGGTGCCAGTTGTTTCGAAGAATGCGGCTTTCATTGGTCGGCTCAATATCAGGGACAGTTCAGGCAAAGCCTGGCCCGGAATCGACACGCGGTCGCGCAGGAACCGCTTCCCACACACGATAGAATAAGTAGTCAGGTCGCCGCGGTCACGCGGTTCCGGTTCTTTCCTCTCCCAAAACCGGACGGCTTCCGAGGTGTTGCCATGAATCAGCCAGAGACTCTCGTCGAATATGGCGCGACCATTGATGCCAACGTGATGGTCGAACCGCCCGATACAACTGAACTGATACTCGATCCGGGCCATCCCGGCGAGAACGACAGCGCGTACATCGAACGCCGCAAGGAATTGTTCGCGCTCTGTCGCAAGCACCGGCTCGACCGGCTTGGTCCACCCCTCATCGCGTACAACGCCGAGGAAACGCGCATCTGGCGGGACGTCAGCACCAAGCTTGATGCGTTACACCGGAAATATGCCTGGGCGATGTATCTCAAAGCCAAGGACGATCTCGCGATCACGCAGGAGGAAATCCCACAGCTTCGCACAATCAGCGCGCGGCTGGAACGCGAAACGAACATGCATCTGGTTCCCGCAGAGGGTGCGCTCCCCTACCGAACCTTTTACGAGTACATCGCCGAGCGCGGATTTCCGGTCACACAATTTATCCGGCATGGCTCCCATCCTGAGTTCACGCCGGAACCGGATATGATTCACGACTGCCTTGGGCACGTTCCGCCGCTCATGAATCAGGACTACGCCGAGTTGCTCACACTCATCGGCAAAGCCGCGGCAACCACGCAGCGGGGCGATCAGGTGCTGGCACTGAAGCGGTTCAGTTGGTTCAGCATCGAATTCGGGCTGATCGAAGAACACGGCGAAACGAAGGTCTTTGGAGCGGGTATCCTTAGCAGCACCGGCGAGATTCCCCATTCGCTATTCTCGAAGGACGCAACCCGCCGGCCGTTTGTGACTGAGACGGTGATCAACACCGACTACGATCCATCGTACATGCAGAAGGACTTCTTCATCGCACCGTCGCTGCCCTTCCTCCGGCGCGAACTGGAAGCTCTCGTGCGGCGTTTTGGTATTCCAGTCCTTTAGGCGAACCCCGCCCGCAAGGGTGGGTGTTGCATAACAACTATGAACGATATTCCTCTTCGCAAGATCGACCATGTCCGGTTCTTTGTCGGCAATGCGCGACAGAGTGCGTTCTTTTACCGCAATGCGTTTGGGTTCGATGTCGTCGCTTACGCCGGCCTTGAAACGAAGGTGAAGCACGAAGCGGGCTACGTCCTGAAGCAAGGCGACATCACCTTCGTGCTCACCTCTCCTCTCTCCGAGCAACACCCGGAGAGCCGGCGGCTCATCACGCACGGCGATGGCGTGATGGACATCGCGCTCGATGTTCCCGATGTCCGTGCGTGCTTCGACGAAGCCGTGCAGCGTGGGGCAAAACCCGTGAAGCCGCCCGAGGCGCTGGAAGACGAATATGGCGTGTTCGAGACAGCGAGCATTCTGGCCTATGGCGATACCACGCACACCTTCATCAACCGCGACCGCTATCGCGGTGTCTTCGCCCCAGGGTTCAAGCCGATCGATCCCGAGCGATACAGCCCCGGCACCGCCAAGCCCGTCGGGTTGGCTGCGATCGACCACATGGTGGCGAACGTTGAAGAAGGCAAAATGAACGAGTGGGTGCAGTGGTACAGCAAGATTCTCGGTTTCAATCAACTGGTTTCGTTCGACGACAAGGATATCAGCACCGAGTATTCGGCCCTCATGTCGAAAGTGATGCAGAACGGCACGGGGCGGATCAAGTTCCCGATTAACGAACCAGCGAAGGCCAAACGCCGCAGTCAGATCGATGAATACTTGCAGTACTATGGCGGCCCCGGAGTGCAACACATCGCACTCATCACTGGCGACATCGTGAAGACAGTCCGTGCGATGCGGGCGAACGACGTGTCGTTCCTGCGAGTGCCGCAGACGTATTACGACACGCTCACGGATCGTGTTGGTGTGATTCGCGAAGACATCCAGGAGCTTGCCGACCTTGGTATCCTGGTGGACCGCGACGACGAAGGCTACATGCTGCAAATCTTCACGAAGCCAGTCGCAGACCGCCCAACGCTGTTCTTCGAAGTGATTCAACGCCGCGGATCGAAGAGTTTCGGTAAGGGGAACTTCAAGGCCCTCTTTGAAGCGATCGAACGCGAACAGGCAATCCGGGGAACGTTGTGAGATCGCAAAATGAACACCGAGACCTTGTTCGCGCTCACGCCCGAAAGGGCTCGTATTGACCGTTGGCTATTCGAGGGAAGGCTGATCGAGCGATGGAATGGCGCGGGGTTTCACACGCCTGCGCATGCAGGTGTTGTGGCGAACGTGTCGATGCTGTTGGCGAGTTGGTGTCGAAAGAGCCCTCAGTACCGTGCATTCGGGTACGGCTGTCCGTATCTCCTCGCGAGTGATCCCGACACATTGGTAACTTTCGACGGCAGCCTCGCGGATCGGACAATCTGTGATGGGGTTTCAGTCGAGGCGACGCACATCGTTGGGTCACCACGGCTGGCTATTGAAGTGGTCGAACTCGATGAAGATCCCGATTTACTGGCGAGTTTGGTCGAAACTTCGCTCCGTCACGGCGTTGGTACCATGTGGGTAATCGATCCCTACGAACAAATTGTGGTAGCCCATCGCCACGGGGCGACCCCGCAGTACGTGAACGGCAGAATGCCATTAAACCTCGACAGTGCCGTTCCCGGCTTTACCTGTTCCGTTGCCGAGATCTTTGAGTAGTCAACATGACGTACACCGACCAACTGGCTGATCTCTCCGCCGCCGATTCCGCTCTCGGCGTAGCTATTACGCCGCTACGGAATCTCGAAGCGATTCTGAAGTGGGCCCCAGGCGCGGGTATTGCGTTCACCGGTGTTGATCTCGTTCAACAGGACGAGTACAGCTACGATCTCTACCTCCCGCTGCCCGATTCGCGCTGGCTCGTCTTCGGCGTCAGTTGATTCGGTGAACTGGCGGCGGTCGCCGTCTGGAATCACCGGCCCACTCCGGACGAATTACTGGCCCGTCGCGTCGAGCTTGGCTGGAAGCCAACCTGTTCATTACTCAAGGAGGGCCCGAAGGTGCTGGGCCACGCGGCCCAACTCAGTCAAAGGTCGTAAAGTCGAAAGTCGCAAGACGAGATCACATCATGCCACACTACCTCTCCCGCGGCAGCATCCCCAAGAAACGGCACACCGCACACCGCACGCCAGGCGGCTTCAAGCAAGAAGGCATCTTTTACGAAGAAGTCATCACCACGCAGGGATTCTCGCGGGCCTATTCGATTGCTTATCACCTTCGACCGCCCACCCGCGTGAAACACATCGAGCCGGCTGGCGAAATGCCCGCAGAGCGTGCGGAAGTTCCTGTTCTTCGCCATCATCACCTCAAGAGTGGCAGCATACCCATCCAGGGTGACCCGGTCACTGGCCGTGTTCCGCTCTTCACAAATAACGACGTGACGATGTGGCGTTGCCGACCCGCGCAGCCACAAGCGGAACTCTTTCGCAATGCCCTCGCGGATGAAGTGATCTTCATCCACAAAGGTAGCGGACGCCTGGTCACGCACTTTGGCGTCCTGCCAGTGAAGCCGTTCGACTACGTCGTGATTCCGCGTTGCACAACGTACAAGTTCGATTTCGACGCCAGCGTGCAGCCCGATTTGCTCGTCATTGAATCACCCGGCCAAGTGAGCATTCCCCCAAAGTATCTCAACCACGATGGACAACTTCGTCTCGGCGCGCCCTACTGTGAACGCGATCTCCACGGACCGACCGATCTTTACATCCTCGACGAAGAGAAGGATACGCCGGTTGTCATCAAAGATGGGGCACGTTTAACACGCTATGTTCTTGCGAGCCATCCGTTTGATGTGATTGGCTGGGACGGGCAAGTCTATCCGTTCACATTCAATGCCGACGATTTCGAACCCATTACCGGCACGATTCACCAACCCCCACCAATTCATCTCACATTCGAAACCCCGGGCTTCGTCCTCTGTACCTTTGCTCCACGCATGCTGGACACGCATCCCGACGCAATCAAGGTTCCCTACGCACACAGCAACGTGGAAAGCGACGAAGTGCTGTACTACGTTCGCGGCAAGTTCGGTAGTCGGCGCGGAGTGGAGGAATCGTCGTTCACACTGCACCCGCATGGTATTCCGCACGGCCCACATCCCGGCACCATCGTTGCCAGCCGCGACATGAAGTGGACTGACGAACTCGCGGTGATGGTGGATACCTTCCGCCCGCTGTTCGTCACAAAGCAGGCGATGGAACTCGACGATCCGAAGTACCCGTATTCCTGGCTCGACTGACGGGAGGATGAACCCGTCGTGGGTCAGACGTGTCCGCCCAACATGAATCTCATCATCGAAACCGACATTGGTAGTGACCCAGACGACCTGTTCGCGATCGCCTATCTCATCGCAGCGGGGGCGAAAGTTCGCGCGGTTCTCATCACGCCCGGTGATCCAGGCCAGGTTGCAATCTGCCGACTCCTTCTTGATCGCGCTGGCGTGTCATGTCCGATTGGCGTCGCAAAACCAAACCGGACGAACTGCCAAGCCAACAGTATCCACGGCGATCTTCTTCGCAAATTCGGCCGTTCCACGAACGAGCAACCAGACGGTGATGGGGTCAGCATCCTCTCCACGACTTTGTCTCAGTTCCCGGATTGCGAAGCCTTCGTGATTGGTCCCGTCGCGTCGATCGGCCGCTATCTCAGAGAGCACCCGACAGCATTCGCGCGAGCGACGATGCAGGGTGGCTTTCTTGGCTATCACCAGCACACTTTTGCCTGCCCGCGACTGGACAAGTTCGAAGGTTGCGATTGGGTGGACACATTCAACCTGAACGGAGACCGCAAAGGAGCGGATGCATTTCTCTCCGCCGTCATTCCCGAACGCCGCATGGTCGGAAAGAATGTCTGCCACACGGTCGTCTTCGATCCCAGCATTCGCGCTCGCCTGCGGCCACAATCGGCCGCCGCGGAATTCTTCTGCGAGGCCGCCGGCTTCCTGCTCGCGCGCACGGAGTCCAAGAAGTTCCACGATCCAACAGCAGCGGTGTGCCACTTGCATCCAGAGATCGGCTCATGGGTACGTGGGCACACGGTCCGAAAGGATCGCGGTTGGGGCACCGACCTCGACCCGGCGGGCGATCACATTCTCGCTGCAATCGATTATGAGGCACTCTGGCAGCGGCTCGGCAACTTCAATTGAATTGACCAACTCACTCCGGCAGGCCGAACGCATCGAGATAGCGCTCCCAGATGAGTGCTTCATAGTCCCAGGCGTGATTCTCAGCGAAATCTTCGCCACGTGGGCTGTTGTCGATCTTCGAGCGCGTACTCATGCGGTCGCGATGGTGCCCGAGTTCGTGCAAAAAGACGTGGCAGAGTTGATAGGCACGAGCAGTCCAGGGCGACCAGTGAATCACGATGTCGTTGGGGTCGTTCTGGTGAATCTCAATGTGGGCTTCGATCCGCAAGAGGAAGTCGTGGTGCTTCCGGAACCAATCGACGTTGACTTCATGGCGCAGATTGGTGGGCCAGGCACATAGACCAATCACGCCTCGGTTGTACCAGCCGTCACAGCGATATCCCCCACCGGCGAGCACAATGACATCCAGACCAACTGATTGTGATTTCCAATCGGGGATGAGTTGGACGAAGCGTTCAATGTCACGCTTCAAGAGAAGGTGTCGATATCCGGGTCCGGGTCGCAGACGGTCAATTACTGGCACAACCTGCGGAACTGTATAGCAACTGAGCGAAGGCTTCCAGTTGTTCTTGCGGCGGGTTTGACCGTCGCGAACCCCCGGCGCAGTCTTACGGTGGAAACGTGACATGGAGCACCTCCGTTTCACGGATATCCGCGTGGCACAAGAGGTTCGCGGACCAGAACAGGCTCGTGTGGTAAACTCCTCCTATGATCCGTCCCGCGAACCAATCCGACGCGCCGGCGATTTTGGCACTCACTGCCGAAACAGGCTTTTTCAAGCCAATGGAAATTGAGACTTTGGAGGAGGTGCTCTGCGACTTCTTCGACCACACGCACCACTTTGGGCATCGTTGCTTTGTGTGGGAAGAAACCGGCCGCATTCTCGGTTACGTTTACCATGCCCCCGAAGAGATGACGGACCGAACATGGTATTTGTGGTGGATTGCTGTCGCTCCGGATCAGCAGGGTCGCGGGGTGGGTGGAAAGCTCCTCGCCTTCGTCGAAACCGACATTTCCGATCAGGGTGGCCGGCTCCTCGTGGTTGAAACGTCGGATACAGCGCACTACGAACCAACCCGACGTTTTTACCTCAAGCATGGGTACACGGCCGCGGCCCGAATCCCCGACTTCTACGCCGATCAGGACGGAATGGCAGTCTTTACCAAGCGATTGGCCATCGCATGAGGACGATCGGTAAAACGGTCGGCGCTGTTCTGTCTTCTCTCCGCACTCCCCTTGCCACACTCCTCACTGCGCCACTTGTCTCCCCCCGTATGATGGTTTGTGGTCGGCAGAACCGGACCAACCGGACTGACCGGCCCTCCTGCCACGGAAGGCATGTCTCGGCGAAGAGTTCACACCCAAGTTACACATCCAGCCCGAACGATCATTGTGACTGACAGCGCGGGCGCCCGGAGACCGGTGGTCGGTCTTGAGGCGTTCGCCCGTTCTAGCGGACCCAATCCCGCCGGAACTCACCGTCTTTACCAACCGCCCAATTTCGCGGGTTTTGCGAAGATGGACGGTCCGTGTAGCCGATGGAGTTAACGTCGCAATCGTCTTCCGCGTCTTTCGGGTTCACCCCCCGGAAATCCCCAGCCTGACGGGTTTCAACCCTCGAGGCGGGTGGGCGGAAGGGTTAGGCGGCGTCAATAGACCGGAGAGGGCTTTCCGCCGGACGTTCATACACCCACCGTCGCGGCGCCCCCGACCGCGCGGTAGCCCCTCGCCCCGAGGGTTTGCCCACAGGAACCCGACACGCCGCCCGCCAGGAAGGCACAGCCGGTGGGGCGCGGGGTCGAGCGAGTTCAAACGGAGTGTCTCGCCATGAAAAAGGTGTTCACCACCGGGCAGGTCGCGAAGATCTGTAAGGTTGCTCCCCGGACGGTGTCCAAATGGTTTGATTCCGGTCGCCTCAAGGGGTATCGCATCCCCGGCAGCCAGGATCGTCGTATCCCACGCGAACAGCTCATCCGCTTCCTCAAGGAACACGGAATGCCCCTCGGTGAGCTGGAAGAGGAGGAATGGCATAAGGTGCTGCTTATTGGCACCGAAAAGCTGTTCAACGACCGCGTCAAGGAACTGCTTCCGGAAGATGACGATTTCAAATTCGAACTGGCCAACAGCGGATTTGAAGCCGGCATCGCCGCCAGCAACTTCCGACCGGATACCATCATCATCGATCTCGGCCTGGGAAGAGCCGAGTCTATCCAAATCGTCTCGAACTTGCGCAAAGACGAGGCGTACGCAACAACGCTTATCGTTGGGCTGGCAAGTGAAGACGAAGCTGCCCCGGAACAACTTGCACAATACGGCTTCAACGACGTGTTCAAGAAGCCGTTCGACGTTGCTTTGCTCGGCGAGAAAATCAAGAGCATCGCGGAAGCCAAACGCGAGGATTGAAGTGCGGAAACGCACCCGGCGACGTACCTTTCACGGTACGCCGCCGGTAGGCTCTTTCAGTTCTCAATCATCATCGTCGCGCCGGCGTTTTTTTCGCGGCCGGTCATCCTCATCGTCATCATCGCGTGGGCGTGCCTTCTTCTTCGGTTTTGGCTCCTCGTCATCGAAGGCGAAGGGGTTCGGCGCCCCTCCCGCCGGTGCTGCTGGAGCGGCAGGCGGAGGTGGTGAAGCGGCCGGCATCTGGAATTCTGGTTCTGCTGGAGCCTGCGATTTCTTCTTCACTGGCCGGTCATCTTCGTCCTCCTCATACTTTTTCTTCTTCTTGGCGGGACGGTCGTCCTCGTCGTCATCGTCCCCAGCGCGCGCCTTTTTCTTCTTGACCGGGCGTTCGTCATCCTCTTCATCCTCCGCATACTTTTTCTTTTTCGCGGGGCGCTCGTCTTCTTCATCCTCCTCATCCCGATATTTTTTCTTCTTGCGCGGCCGATCATCCTCTTCATCGTTGTCGCGGCTGGCGCGCTTGTCCTTCTTGCGCGGTCGATCATCTTCCTCTTCATCCTCATCTTCGTCATCCTCGTCACGCCGGTAGCGTTTGCCATAACGAGAAGCCGCACCTCCACCTCCCAAACCATCCAGGAACGCAGTAGCGGTTCCACCGAGCAGGAGTAAGAACGTCAGGTACAAAGGGATCTGCCACGAAACCCGGATCATCTCCGTGTCGGATTTGCTGTCGGTCTTGTCCGTCTTTGGAGTGGCTTTGCCCTTCTTATTCGGTGGAGGCGGAACCTCCCCGGCTGGGGCTGGGGGAGGTGCCCCCGTGAAGCTGCCCATCATCTTCATTTGATCCGAATTTTTTTTGATCGAACTTTCTATTGGGAAGCCAATTAGTGCCTGCAGTGCAATGACACCCAAGGCTCCCATACAGCACGCCGCGACAGCAAGTCGACGGAAGAGGGCTGGAATGGGGATGAAGGCCACACCAATCCCCGCCAGAATGGCCAGGGGGTACAGAAACATCAATGGCGCCATGCCAGTGTCATCATTTTTTTTCATGTCCGGCTCTCCACCCGACGACGTCCCTGCTGGGCTCATCTCTTTTTTGAGCGAGTCTGTTATCCTCTTCATGTCCGACGACAACGAAACATCCCCAGTGGCGATCTGGAGGCCGCTCTGCGATATCAGCGAAACGGGCTTGGTTGGATCCACTCCGACTTGTTTTTTCATGAGCTCGACTTCTTCCTTGCTCATTTCTTTGGCGCGCGACTTCGGCAGTACACACTGCAGTTCGACCCACGGGAGAAAGAACAGGATGAAACAAATGAACAGCTGTATTGGCGAAAAAAGGCGAAGCGGGTTGAACGAAGTTGTTGACTTCGGCATGGTAGGGCCTCGAATTGTGAGGGAGGGGGAATGAAGTGAAGATTAGTCGCTCGGTCGCATCTGTTCAATGAGGGATGTACCGGGCAACATTGCGGATGTTTCCGATCGGCCGATTATGACGATAATCTGATACAGCGCACCTGTGACGAGGATTACCATGAATCGGCGTTCGTTTCTCGCGCTCTCTGCGGTCACCCCTCTCGCCCGTCTCCTCCCTGCATATGGTGATCCACCCAAGCCCGGAGAACGCGCGGCGGACCTTGTTGTCATTGGAGCTGGACTTGGCGGAATTGCCTGCGCAATCGCAGCAGCCCGAAACGGGCTGAACGTGATTCTCACCGAACAGTTCGAATGGATCGGCGGTCAACTCGCGACTCAAGCGGTGCCCCCAGACGAACACACCTGGATTCACGAACGCGGCAGTACAAAAACCTACCGTCTGCTCCGCAACAAGGTGCGGGACTATTACCGCCACAACTATCCACTCACTCCTAACGCGGCCAAAGACCCAGAACTCAACCCCGGATTAGGCAACGTCTCGCGTCTTTGCCACGAGCCAAGGGTCGCACTGGCTGTTCTTCTGGAGCTACTCGCGCCGCACATGAGCGCAGGACGAGTGAAGCTTCTCCAGCCGTTCTTAGCAACCCGAGTGGAGATGGATCGCGACACGGTCTCTGCTGTTTCGGGGGTCAGCAGCCGCGGGGACCGCATCACTCTTCTTGCACCCTACTTCGTGGATGCTACCGAAACCGGAGACCTGCTGTCGCTTGGCAAGATCGAGCATGTCACCGGCGCGGAAGCGCGTCGCGACACTCAAGAACCACATGCTTCCGAGCAGAGTCGTCCGCAGAACCACCAGGCGTTCACGGTCTGCTTCGCAATGGACTACGAGGCAGATAAGGATAACACCATCGCTGAACCACGCGCGTACCGCACATGGGCCAAATACGTTCCTCGGATGGACCCAGCATGGCCAGGGAACCTCCTCTCCTGGGAGATGTCTGATCCGATCACACTCAAACCGCGGCAAGTGGGCTTTAACCCAACAGGAACCGTGCCCAAGGGACTGAATCTCTGGACATACCGTCGGATTCTCGCCAAATCCAATTTCGCCGACGGGTCAGGTATCAGCGATGTTTGCCTCGTCAACTGGCCCCAGAACGACTACTGGCTCGGGAATCTCTACGGCAATGGCGAAGACGCTCGTAAGCACTTCGCCGACGCACGCGAACTGAGTCTCTGCCTGCTGTACTGGATGCAAACCGAAGCCCCACGCGACGGTGGCCGAAAGAAGGGCTGGAAGGGGCTGCGATTGCGCGGTGACATCACGGGAACTGAAGACTCCGATGGCCTGGCAATGGCTCCTTACATCCGCGAGAGCCGCCGGATCAAGGCGATGTTTACCGTGACCGAGAATCACATCGGCACTGAAGCCCGGGCGAAACTGCTTGGCAAAAAACCCGGTGAATTCACGGCGGAGAAATTCGAGGACACCGTTGGGACCGGCAGTTACCGCATCGACCTTCATCCGTCCAGCGGTGGGGACAACTACATTGATGTCAGTTCGCTGCCGTTTCAGATTCCGCTTGGGGCTCTGATCCCACAACGCGTCGAAAACCTGCTCCCCGCGTGCAAGAACATCGGAACCACACACATCACCAATGGCTGCTATCGCCTCCATCCCGTTGAGTGGAGCATTGGCGAAGCGGTGGGGGAACTCGTCGCGTTCTGCAAAGCGAAGAAACGTGTCCCTCGACAGGTGCGGAAGGACGCGAAGTTGCTTGCAGATTACCAGGCGCAATTAACGAAGGCGGGGAGCGACTTGCACTGGCCCAACGAGATTGCGACCAGCGCGCGCTGATCTCTCACTTGGTTGGCTTCGCCAACTGGACTTTGGCATCGGTGAGAATGGTGTTGAGCAACTTCTGCGGCGCTTCCGAGATTATAAGCACGGTGGGTTTGTCTGACTTGTCGGTGTAAATGTAAACCCAGTGACATTCGAAGCAGATGACCAAATCGTATGTCTTGTCGTCGTAAGTGACGCGGATGCCGTGGCGTGGAATGAAACACCGGGCACCATCAGTGCCTTCCGCGACGCCCTTGGTCACTGCCACAGCGATTGCCTTCGTATCCTTGGCCTTGTTGACGGTCGTTTTGCCGAGTACGCGGGTGCCGTGCCAGCCATCTTCGACCCCGCGTTCGCCGTCCAGCGAGTAGACTTCGATTGATTCGGCCTTCTCCAGCGCCTTCACTACTGGCTCAGGAAGTTTATTCTCTTTTTTGTCTGCCCCGCTGGTGGTCACGCTCAGGAGGCACACGATCGCAACAGCGCCCCAGAACTTCTGCGTCATTGTGGTTCTCCAGGGTTGAGAATGCTTTCTTTACAGCGATGAAGAACAGTTCGGTCGTGAACGCTTGGACGTTCACGAACCGCCCCTGATCATCAACCGGAAGTTCTTCGCTTGCAAGTCGCAACGGGGTCATTTGGTCGGGAGAGTCCGGTCGCGTAAACGATCCCAATTATGTTACACCTCTTGAGTTGCCCCGCTCGCCTCTTGCCCCACCTCGCTACTCACGGCGCAGCCACAGGCTTCTTCCGGTTGTCCCTTCTGGCGCGATGTGCAGTGCGTAGCTTGATTCTGTTTTGGCCGGTATCCAGCGAAGGGCACCGCCGGGACATGACTGGTTGGTGCCGAAGCACGAAGGATGCACGGTTTTCAGAGTGGTCCGCTCGCGGAGCGGACCACTCTGAAAACCCGTGCATCGACCGCCTCAAAACTCGGTGAAGCCGTCGTCGGTCTTGGCAGAGCCGAGACGGTCGAGTTCGTGAGTATGACCATTCTTCATCGCCCGTGTCACAGCAGGCCGAGGCTTCGATGCTGCTGGAGCCTTTGCCTTACCATTGCCAGCGGCAGCAGCACGGGACACCACAGGCCGAACCGACTCACTCTGACCCAACTTGAACCGGCTGACGAGTTCGCGGAGTTGTCCAGCCTGATCGGTGAGAGTCTGAGCCGTGGCACTCATCTCCTCCGTCTGACTCGCATTCCGCTGCGTCACCGTGTCCATCTGCGTCACGGCCTTGTTCACCTGATCAATTCCCGTCGACTGCTCACGGCTGGCCGCCGCTATCTCCGTCACAATGTCCGTCACACGCTTCACCGATGTGACGATCTC